>Ga0213861_10002800_pt1 | contig 14721 bp, 15 predicted proteins | sample PICome_4_FD_160110 | JGI IMG/M metagenome (GOLD analysis project Ga0213861, IMG submission 160110) | Coastal seawater microbial communities near Pivers Island, North Carolina, United States - PICO131 | ecosystem: Environmental > Aquatic > Marine > Coastal | place: USA: North Carolina... | reverse complement strand
TCTCCTTATAAAAATATTTTTACAGACTCAACTGATGATGCATGGGGTTATAGATATATGCGATGGTTAACTGATAGTATGATAACATCCTTTTCTAAAAATCGTTTTTTTCTAGATATGTTTTTTGATTATTTGGGAAAAGGATTAAAAGATGCACCAGGGTTTGTTTCAACAATTGTTCTTTTAATTGCGCCATTGATTATGATTTTGTTAGTAATTTTATCTCACATAATGGGTTTTATAATGACATTAGTTGGTACTGTATCAAATATTAGTGAAGTTGTGCCTACATTTTTTGAATTTGTAATACTTGCGTTGCCTTTATGTATACCCTTGTTAATTTACATATTTTTCATAATCTTTTCTGGTTGGTTGTTAGGAACCGGAATTGGTTTAGCACAGATGATAATGATGATAGGATTCTTATTTATATTACCTCTCATGGATGAAAATGTGCGCCAAGGAGTTATTAATTCTTTAATTGAAAATAAGTATATATTACTACTTTGTATTTTTTCAGTAATGACTATGAAAGCATTTGCTTTATTAGATAAAACATACGGTTACGTCTCTCTTGGAATAACAATTGCTTCTCTCTTGACTTATATTTTTATGAAAGTGATGTAAATTAGATATTTAAGTTAGTATTTTTTAAATTCGAAAAAATTACTAACTACTTAATCATAGAGTACTTAATCATAGATTTTGTAGACCTTCTTTGGAGGTGCCTTAGCTTCCTCCTTTTGTTTTTCGGCAACTTCAACTTCATACTCATTATGTCGCTTTTTCATCTCCTTGACAGAACTGTTACATGTTGAGTTAACAATAGTATTGTAACTTACTGTAGTCACTAAAACGCCTGTCAAAACATACCAAACAAATTCTGATACAAGATCCTTTAACATGATAATTCGTCTAAACTGTCTCATTTCTGGCATTCTAGTAGCATTTGAAACAAACATAAAGTGAGAAGATCTGACAAAATCATCAAAATTTGCTGGTGTGATTTGATTTATAAAAAGTGCCGGATTGCTATAAATATCGTGTAATGTCTTCTTTAATTTTGCTCCTCCACTGGTAGGATTTTTTAAAATGGTATACAGTAATGAGTTAACACCTGCTAATTTGGCAACAAGATACCCAAATGTATTAGAGAAAGGTTGCTTCCAACCGGAAAACATTAATAATCCTAATGTAACACCACCTCCTATGATAATCCAAGGGATTAATGTAACCATAATTGCCATTTTTAAGTTAGATGTGTTTCCACCACACATTGTTGATAGAAGTGTCGTGTTAAAATAAAACTGAGTAAGCAGTACGACAGTTACATATACTCCTATAAGTAATCTAAAATATGATGGATCTAAAAAGTAGCGAGCCGCAAAATAAATGATACTTGCTATAATAAATACTATCAGTTGAAGCATCTTATATATTAAACACTATAAATTTTTTTAATAGTAACATATAGGAATGGAATCTACACCCAGTAGACTTGTAGAACCAGGTGTTAAATATTTTTTACGTGAATCTTTAAAACAATGCAATACTATAAAAAAAAAATACTATAATTTATACTTCAATGTAGGTGCATTTATTTTCATTTTGACATTGCTTGGAGGAATATTATGGTACAAATACAAGGGAAGATTGACACCAGTGGAGAAACAGATGAAGATGCAAAAAGATAAAATGTATATTTTAGAGAAGTTAAAATCGATACCAAATCCTCGAAAGGAATCTGGATTGATAACCCAGTTGCCTAAATGGCAAGAATTATAAATAAATATATTTATTAACTATAAATGGAACATACTGTGGCTGATGCCGTGAGCATTTTCTATAAATTAAAGGGACGCTATGATAAGGAAGGACAGAAATTAAAACAGAAGATTTTGAATCGCGTTGATTTGAGTTTAGAAGAGAAGAGAGAAATGTATCAAGCTCAAAAACGCAAATGTATAAACTGTAAAAAACCTGTTGGGACTATATTTAAAGTAGAAGCAAAACGATATATAGCGATGTGTGGTGCCCGTGAAAATCCAGATGGTGGTGTTACACCTTGTAATTTAGATATTCAAATTTCACGGGGTATTGTAGAGTTGCTTCCCAACTATGTTGAAGAATTACGTGAGAAACATAAGGAACTGATTACCTCAATTATGAAAATCAAATTCAATTTACTTTTCAAGTATTCTAATGAAGAAGAAACAGTGACTACATTTGAAACAACAAAGAATGATTTTGATGCTAATGCTACATTATTTGATGCAAACAAAACAAAATTGGTAGAAATAACAAATTTACTGGAAAAACGTGAAAAAATAGATTTAACCGATTTGCAAATTTTTGAATTTGTGAAGGAAATAAAAGCGCTAGTGGAAGACGCGCACCAAAGTGGCAATCCACAACTTTTGAAAGATGCAGTTGAGATTTATATTCAAAAAATGCTGGATGTTTTGCAAGAAAATCGTGGACTCAAATATAGTTATCAGGCTATTGAGAGTGACGGTGAAAAAAGACGTTTAGTGCAAAAACCATACACTCTCCAAAGTTTAGAGACTGTGGTTGATGGCAAATTCAAAGTGGACGCTTTGAAAATAAAGTAAAAGTTATGGTATTCTTAATTTTTACTTTGGTTCTGCATAAAACTTAAACATTTTGTAATGATAATGCAAATCTGGTAATCCTCTTTCTTTAAATGTATCATAATCTAGAATAGTTCCAGCACATTGAATTACTGCTTTTATATCTTGCTTTTCAGTAATATACAAATTTTTATAATGAATTTGTATACTCCAATCTTCATCTCCTTTCCAATTTTGATCCTTGTTAGAGTAAGTATGTATAGGAACAAGTGGTTCCATATCTCTATCATACCAACGTGTATATTCTGCCATTCCACTAATATTTCCTCCATATTTAAGTGATTTAATAAACCATAATATATCACCTGGTTTCATCTTTTCAACTATAGTTTTAATACCACCACCGCTACCTCTTTTAACTCCCCAAAAATCATGTATACTATTTCTAAAATTTTCTCCATTTTGCACACGGATCAACCAATGCTTTTTTTCTTCACGCGAAGACATTTTTACTGGTAATGTTGCAAACTTATTAACTATTTCAATTTTTAGAAATGTAAACTTTTACGAAAGTTTATTTTACGTGTCTAATATATACACGTTCTATGTCATTAAAATTATTCTCTCTTCCAGTGTTTATAATTAGTTTTTCAATAGGTGTGTTGATAGTTTACTTAACCAGTCCTCCTCCGCGTGAGATTATGGTGTATCCAACGCCCGAAAATGTAGGCGATTTACTTTATCGTGATAAGGCACAGTCTTGTTTCAGATTTACGCCAAATGAGACCCAATGTCCTAAGGATGAGACACATATTAAGAAGGTGGGACCACAAACGAAGTAGTACCACAAACGAAGTAGTACCACAAACGAAGTAGTACCACAAACGAAGTAGAAAATAATCTAACCCTAATGTAATAAATGTATATACGTCGTCTTCTTTACAATCCCTACAGTAGTATGATTATCTCAGTAATTTTAGGATTCGGTTTAGCAACTTTATTTAGAAAGACATGTACTCTTCGGGGATGCTACCAATTTAGAGGACCTCCAATGGAAGATATTGAAGGAAAAACCTTTAAAATGAATGATAAATGCTATAAATATGACTATCATCAACAATCGTGTAAAGGTGCTTCTGCAAAAATAATAGATTTTGCAACTCCTGTTGATGAAAATTCGTAAGTCTTCTCTCAAAAGATTCTAATTTACTTAATAAATGTCTACTGAATTAAGTAAATTACCAAGTGATCCATCAGTACCAGGTCAAGGACCTCCGCCTCAAATTCCTGAGAATATAAAGATGGAAACTGCTGCTTATAAAAATGACCTTGACAGTAAACCAACTCTTCCCCCGATTGCGGATACAAAGCAAATGAACTCTATGGTTACTGAAATTCAAAATGCAGCAAAACAAGGATTAACTCGTCTTGCAGAAGATATTCCCCAGCAAATTCATCAGGTTACCCAAGACCCCCAGGTTGTTGCAAATGCAATCCCTCAAGAAAATTCAACACCTATTGACTATATCCAGAATCATGCCACTCAAGAAGAAATAGATACACAATTAACACGCAAAAAGAATAAGCAAACAACGGTAGAATATGTTTTAGATGAACTTAAGATTCCTCTTGCAATAGCAATTCTCTATTTTGTCTTTCAGACTAAATCAATAAAAAAATTCTTCCTTTCCAAAGCACCATCCCTTTTCAATGACACAGGAGCATATTCCACAAATGGATATTTGTTTGTGAGTACACTTTTTGGAGCTTCAATCTACGGTTTACTAAAAGTAGCTAAACAATTAGATGTTAACTAAGTATATATGAAAGAATTTTTAGCGGGGTGCTCCAGTGGGATTGTTCAATCCATCATTGGGCACCCGTTTGACACGATTAAAGTGTTAATGCAGACAAATAAACCTCTCTATAAAAACCCTTTGCATTACTATAAGGGGGTAACCTTTCCTACCACTTTCAATATACTATGCACGGGGGTTACATTTGATATCCAATCTAAACTGTATAAAACGTATAATTCCCACTATTTAGCAGGTTTTGGGTCGGGTGCCATTGTCTCGCCCATAATATATTACTTTGATGTGGGTAAAATCCACCATCAAACGCGACCAGGTGTTTCTCTCTCTCTTCAACATTTTAAAGGGACACAAGGTATGTTAGCAACTTTTTTAAGAGAAAGCATCAGCACATCTGTATACATGGGTGTTTACTTTAATATGGAAGAGAGAAATGGACCATTAATAAGTGGGGGTTGTGCAGGTTTGGCAAGTTGGACCAGTACATATCCTCTTGATGTTGTAAAAACACGACAAATGAGTACACAAGATACAAATTTGTCGTTTATAAAAGCATGGAAAATGGGAAACTTATGGAGAGGTTTTACTGTGTGTGCCATACGTGCAGTTTTAGTGAATGCTGCTGGATTTTGGAGTTACAATAAAACCAAAAAAAATTTTGATTAAAATTTATTTCTTTTTAGCATCATCTTGTTGTTTTTTGTATTCCTGATGAATCCGTTCCTTTTCTTCAGGTGATTTCATTGCCCATTGTAAAGCCATTGGGGTCTTAGCACTAGAAATGCCTTTTTCATATGCAAAACGTTTTTGAGCAGCAGTTTGAGTATCTTTAAAGTCTTGAAGTTCTTTTGCTTTTTCTTCTTCACTTTTTAAATAATGGTCTCTAAACGTAGGTGCAACTGCTCTCAATTCTGCTTTAAGTAGTTCACGTGCATGTAATTGTTTTTTCGATAAGCCGGGTGATGTAGGAATATGAACAGGTGATGCTGGTACTAATGGAGGAGGACTTCTAGGTTCAGCAGGTTCAACAACAGGTTCAGCATCCGCAGCACCAGGTTCAGCATCCGAATCTTCTTTTGCCTTTGCTCTACCTCGTCTAGGAGGCATACCTCCTTTATGAGAACGCCTTCTTTGTTTTTTTCTGGTAGATTTACGTCCTTTTTTTCTATGATATTTTGTGTTATTATATTTGCGGGTTGCTCTTGCTTTTGCTCTTGTTGCTTTTGCTCTTGTTGCTTTTGCTCTTGTTGCTTTTGCTCTTGTTGCTTTTGCTCTTGTGGCTCTTGCTCTCATATATAATATATATAGGTTAAAAAAATTAATAAATAGAATTTTGTATTATTTAGATATACATGTTTTCAAAAGCAAGAACCTCTCTTATGTTGGCAAATAATATTTATCAAGGAAAAAATGTACTCGTCACTGGCGGTGCAACCGGTATTGGATTAACTCTTGCACAATCTTATGCTAAATTAGGCGCAAATGTCATGATTTGTAGTCGCAATGAAGAACGATTACAGAGTGCTTCAACTACACACGATAATATTTCGTATAAAATTTTAGATGTTAGAGACCTTGCAGGTGTTGCAAAGTTTGCAGATGAAATTACCGAATCAAAACAACTTCCAGATGTTGTCGTTAACAACGCGGCCGGTAATTTCATTTGCCCAACGGAAAAATTATCCCTAAATGCTTGGAATTCTGTGATTGATATTGTGTTAAAAGGAACATTTGCTATAACGCACGAATTAGGAAAACGTCTTATTACTGAGAAGAAATCAGGTGTTTTCCTAAATATAAGTACGACCTATGCAGAAACTGGTTCATCTTATGTTGTGCCATCATCTGTTTCTAAAGCAGCATGTAATAACTTAACAAAGTCATTAGCATCTGAGTGGTCAAAGTATGGTTTACGTTTTCACTCTATTGCACTAGGTCCAATTTATACCGAAGGTGCATTCTCGCGTTTAGACCCAGATGGAACTTTTCAGAAACAAGGCATTAGCAATCTTTGCATCAAACGAATGGGCGAAAAAGAAGAAGTAGCAAACTTGGCAACTTATCTTTCCAGTGACTATGCTTCTTGGATGACTGGGTGTGTAATTAATTTGGACGGAGGAGAAACAGTATGGAAAAGTGGTGAGTTTAATCAGGTTAATATGCAAAGTAATTTATAAAACAATTCCCATAACAAGAACAAATATACATAAACCATAAAAACTGCACAAAAATTGTCTAAAATCCTTTTTCTCTTGCTTTTTTCTCTTTTTACACATTCTGCAACCGCAAGTGGTAGGATGAACGCGACCAATACTAGATAATCTAGGCATTATAGATACATTAGAAAAAACATTTTAAAAGAAGGGTGCCATAGGTAAGTAACGGGTATTTAAAAATGAACGCAGGAATCTTACACGAAAACGCTGATTTATTTGTCAGGATGAATATTTTTTCTACTCTTAAGACTGGATATGTAATTTTAGATATGTTAATATCCAGTTTAATAATGTTGTATTTACCTACTCTATTTAATCGATGTAAACATCTTCTAAGTGATGCATCTAATTATTTGATGTATTACAATAGTAATAAATTGACGTTGGAGGGTATGCGGTCAATTACTATCACTTGGCAAACACGAAGTCAAAACATTTTTAGCACGCGTTTTCGTGCTCTTTGGTTTCATATTCAACACGCGTTAAACAAGAATAAAGATATATATTCAGTAAAAGAATATCCGTCGAGTGAGAATCAGCGTGATGAGTATGAGGAGGAAGAAAACGAAGATTATAACAAAATTGAGAATGATATATTTATTGTAAATCAACGTTCATCTTTTAAGTTAGAGAAGGATATTTGGTGTCGTGTAAGGTTTCAGGAAGAAGAGATGGACCGTAAAGAAAGAGTTCGCGAACAACAAAGTAGTAAATTGGAGCATATTATTATTGAACTTTATTCAAAAAAAAATTCTGTGGAGGAGTTAAGACAATATATAAATACAATTGCGGACAACTACATTCAAGATTTGTATAATTCCCGCCATGGAAAACTCTTCATTTATTCTCTAGGTGGATTTAGAAATAAGGGCGATAATGATATGATTATTCCAGTATGGGATGAATGTCGCTTCAAATCTGCGCGTCATTTTAACACTATTTTCTTTGACCAAAAACAGATGCTCTTAGATAAGATTGAATTTTTTGAGAATAACAAAGATTGGTATGAACAAGAAGGGCATCCATATACTATGGGAATTGCACTTCACGGACCTCCTGGTACAGGTAAGACATCCGTTATTAAATGCATTGCAAATCAATTGAAACGGCATCTCATTGTGATTCCTCTAAGTAAAATAAAAACTCAGACACAGTTTAACAAATGTTTCTTTGATTGTGAATATAATCATAAAAATGCAAAGAACAACATCGGTTTTGAAAAGAAGATTATTGTTTTTGAAGATTTGGATTGTATGTCAGATATAGTTTTGGAAAGAAAGAGAGAAAAAGAAGGGGAACAAGATAAAAAAAGACAGAATTCCAATAGTGATTCAAATGCAGTTTCCAAAGACGAACTACTTAAAACAATCAAAGAGGGGATGAATCCAGATAATTGTAAGAGCGATTTTGTAAGTTATCTAGAAAAAAATGATGCTGCAAAGGATAATGATGATTTAACACTTTCATTTATTCTAAATGTTATTGATGGTATTAGGGAGACGCCCGGACGTATTATGATAGTAACCAGTAATCATTATGATAAATTGGATAAGGCATTCACGCGTCCAGGACGTATTGATGTCTCTTTAGAGATGAAAAATGCGTCAGTAGAGATTATTGAAGAAATCGTGGAACATTACTACAAAGAATCTATTCCCCGACATATGAAAAATAAAATTACAGATGGTGTCGTATCGCCAGCTGCACTTATAAATTTGAGATTTAAGTGCAACAGTAAAAAAGAATTTTTAGAAACATTGGTGGGAGAATATTTTAGTGTTTAGGATAGTAACCTTTTTTGGCAGGCGCAGCAGAACCAATTCTACGTGCTTTTACTTTGGCACTGAATACGTCATTCCGGTCAGCACCCGAAAATCCCAACTTTCCTCCACTTTTATTCACGCTACTCTTTCCTATAGCATTATAACGCTTTGCCATTGTACGCAATGATGCCTCTTGAATGTATACTGGTTTATTGGCAATATTCGTATTTTTTGGTTCAGTGTTGGCAGTTCTTGCGTAAGCATTACGATTAAGAGAAAACATAGTATCAATTGCACTTGGATAAAAGTGTCCAGGCATAGCACCTTGACCGCTTAAAATTCCATTATTACCATAACATCCATTTTTAAATGGAAAAACAGTTGATGTTTGAATGAGTGGTTGACCTTGAAACATTCTATTATTATAGTAATAGAATATTTTATTTGATTATTAATATTAAAATACTTAATACACGCGAGCATGTCTCCAAGCAACTTGAGCACCATTGTTGGCTCCGCCACTGCTGTAGTCTCCTTCATCAGTACCTAAACCGCCATAACCACGATTGACTGCCTGAAGACGTTTAAATCTTGTAAAATCTGATGAATCATAGACGTATTCCACATTGCATGTGGAGGGAGGAATTCCAGAACCATCACAATTTTTTGTGGATTGTCCACAATCACGATTGTTACTAAAGATAAGTTTGGTATGATTTGTGTTTGTAATCAAATTTGGACCTCCACAACTGTAGTTTTCACGAGAAAGTATATCACCCGCATTGTTAATAACTCTAAATGTTCCCATGCGGGGTTTAATTCCTTTAACATATGGAGAAACATTCCAAGCATCTCTTAATCTAAATCTATCTCGACTGTGAACGCTATAATCAATAGCAGGGTAAGGACGGATTACTGATGCCCCAGGGACATTTGGATAAGTACCTCCTGGAACTGTTTTGGCAAAAAAAAGTGAACGACATGAACCATTTCCACAAGACATAGTATTCTATATATTAGTATAGGATTTTATTTTTTTACTAATTGGTAATAAGGCGAGGCGCAATATTCATAGTCATCAACTCTTGGAAGAGAAGTTTACACGCATAAGGGATATGCACCTTAGCAAAATTAGTCGTGTTTTCACACATATTGCAATTGTAAATGTTATGTTTCTTATTAAATGCTGCAAATGACCCACAATCCTTGCAAACGTGTGCCTCAAATGAATCTGATACGTCATAGACACGCTCCTTCGTAAATCGTGATGCTCCATGCGAAATCATGCAATCTCGTTCCATCTCACCAAACCGAAGACCACCATCACGGGACCGTCCCTCTGCCGGTTGCCGTGTCAAGTTAACCATGGGTCCAATAGAACGACTATGTTGCTTATCGGCAACCATGTGCTTCAATCTCTGGTAGAAGCAAGGACCAATGAAAATCGATGTCTCAATCTGTTCTCCAGTGAGTCCATCATACAACAATTCATTACCATTACACTCATAGTTTACATCAAGAAGATGTTTACGAATATCTTTAATATTGAACTCTTCGAAACTTGTACCATCACCAAAGAGACCCAATTCAAGAAGTGCTTTCCCCAAGAGCGTTTCCTTAAGTTGTGCAATAGTCATACGACTAGGGATAGCATGAGGATTGATAATAATGTCAGGTTTCACACCATTCTGCGTATAGGGCATATCCTCTTCAGGAATTATGTTGCCAATAGTACCCTTCTGTCCGTGTCGCGATGAAAATTTATCACCAATATTAGGAGTACGCAGTGAGCGCAACTTCACCTTGCACAGGTTGTATCCGTCTCCATTGCGGTCCAAGTAGTTTTTATCAACATAAACATCTTCGTTTGTACGATGAATCATACTGAAATCTTCGTACTTAATAGTCTTGGTATGGTCATTGCGATTTTCCTTGATTGGTACAATCTTTGCCATAATAATATCCTTATCATTGACGAGCGTGTTCTCGCTAATTACACCATCGGCATTAATTTTGTCATAATTTCCAAATTTCATTCCCTTTGTTTTACTTGGGTCTGGTCTGCAACGAATTTCTGCATCTCCATAAAGTTTCTTATCCTCATCTTTCTCTGTCTTAAACAGAGTTGCTTGAAAGAGACCGCGGTCAATAGAACCCTGATTGAAGAGAATACTATCCTCCTGATTATAACCGGTATAACTCATAATTGCTACAACCACTGGACATCCGCTCGGAATCTTATGCAACTGAATAAAGTTCATTACACGCGTATCCACAAGTGGTCGCATCGGATAACTGAGCACGTAGGCAGTCTTGTCCATCCGCATTGAGTGATTCGTGGTGTAAATACCCATTGCCTGCTTACCCATAGCACACTGATATGTGTTTCTTGGCGACTGATTATGTTCGGGGAAAGGAATACACGATGCCAAAATACCGAAAATTGTACTTGGATGAATTTCGCAGTGAGTGAACCGAGGACTATCAATTTTGTTTGCCTTCATTGCAATGAGTGTACCATTTTGTTCAGCAGGATCAATATATTCAATAATTCCACGTTCATTCTTAATACTAGTCAACAAATCATCCCACTCAAAATCACCTGAATAAATTGCTTCCATAATCCCATCATTCATGAGCGTCTCTTGGTCCTGGATACGATAAACAGGTCGTGTCAACCTTCCTCCAGCAGTGCAAATAAAGATTTCCATCTGTGAATAATGAAATGTAATTGAGGTATAGATATTAATTATACCTTGCTCCTTCTTCTTTTTCAAATCATTGTACAAATCAATCGGGTTTTCACTCACGCCACACCAAGTACCATTTACAATAACCTTTACTTTGTTGTAGTAATCACTTGGTGTATGTTTCTCATCCACTGGAATAATATGGTTTTCTAGATACACATAGATTGACTCACTATAAGACGGCAATGTAATGTTTGTAAGATAACTGAGATTCTTTACAACTCCTACTGAATGACCTTCTGGTGTCTCTGCTGGGCAGATAAAACCCCATGTACTATTGTGCAATTTACGCGGGGGAATCAATTTACCACTCTTGTCAATGGGCGTGTTAATGCGTCTCAGATGACTAAGTGTGGAAATATAGGTGAGACGGTTGAGAACCTGAGCAACCCCTACCTTATTGCTCTTGCTGTTAGCAATACCGAAGTCACCCGTTGCCAAAGCACGCTTAAATCCATTCTCAATCGTCGATGCTTTAACGATTTTGTAAATATTTGTCAAGTTAATAATGTTTTCGTATTCACTATTTGTCTTCCAAGAACCATTTCCTATTTCACGACGAATATGCTTCTGCATATCTTTCACCAATTTGTTGAAATTGTTCCTGAAAAGATTGTTCAAAAGTACACCACAGGTATCAATTCTCTTATTTTCATAAGAATCCCTGTCAGATTCTGTAAGAATTCCCATGTAAGTCTTTAGTAGACGCAAAGTCATATATCCCAGGAAATACAACTTCTCTGTGTCACTCTTACAGTGAGGGAAGAAATCAGTAGTAATGATTTCGCGAGTGTACGCAATTTTCCGGGTATGATTGGAAGGTTGATTTTTGTATGTTGTAAACTGAACCTGCGACATAATAAATTCAAATGCCTCATCTTTGCTTTTAATAGCATTGCTATCAACAATAGATGCCTTAAGAAGACGCAGAAACTGTCGGTCATTATCATCAATGTTCAGCAAAATATATTCGCAAATTGCTTTATCATTTTCAATACCTAGTGCCTTGAAGAGCGTGAAGAGAGGAATAGGATTTCTCAACTTCGGTAGATCAACGTAAAGTGTACGACCATGCTCATTTTCCTTAGAGGACATCATTACATTAATAAGTTTTGGCGAAATCTGTTTAAAGTCAGGAACTGACCGAAATTCGCCCATCCACGACCATTTAGTATTCTTCTTTGTATTAAAGCAATAGACCTGATTTTCAGCAGCACGTTCCTGACCAATAACTGTCTTCTCTGAACCATTAATGATAAAATATCCGCCCGTATCAAATCCGCACTCATCGTGCATTGTTGCATTAAGAGAACTGTGATTCAAAGAGCAAAGGCATGAATTAAGCATAATAGGAATCTTCCCAATGTTAATATTTGGAATAGTCTTATTAATTGTTTGGGAAGGTGCATCTGGATCATCAGTTTTTGTAATTTCATAAGTAATATTAACATCTAGCGTCATCTGTGAACTGTATGTGAAATTACGCAATCGTGCCTCATTTGGATACATTATTTTTGAGGATCCATTGTTCTCAAAGATTTGAGGGCGAAGAATCTTAAAGTTATTGAAATGAATCGTTATGTCAACCCGCTCATTAGTGTCTTCTAATTCTCCTGACACACTGAGTGGATTGAACATTTGAATAGTTTTCTGGATTTCATACGTGATGAAATAATTGTACGACTCCAATTGATGTCGCACCAATTTTTCTAGGTGATTATTTTTAAAGTATGACTCAATTATTTCCCATGAGACCCCGTATCCCTTTCCCTCCATCATGTTACGAGAATCGGGTTCACCTTTGAAATCCATTGCTTATTTATTAACCTGCATTGTTTCTATATTCTATTTCAATTATTATGTTAAAGATAAAATATCTACACAAATATAAGTGTAAAAAATGAAGTTGTTAATTGATGCCCTAGATGACCATAATCAAAAAAAAGCGCAGAAAAAACCTATTTTTGTACCTGCTAAAGAAATGAGCAATTATAGCAATTCTCTATATAAAATATACTTTCCTGATAATTATGAAAAACGATTTACAAAATATGATGATTTAGATAAATGCAATGAAGGGTTTAAAGGTAAACGACCTAAAATTTTGACAAGACCACGAAAAAAACGCATTGAAATTGATGCAGATATTCAATCACTAGAAGATTTATTAAAACTAACTGATAAGTATCCTATTTATGACCATGTTACTTACGATATCAATATTAAAGGTTTACATCAAATTAAACCCTATTTAATAGAACTTATCTCCTTCGTTGGATTGACAGAACTCAAGGAAACGGTATTGGATCAATTGATTTATTTTATGCATTCCAAAAGTGATGACTATTTACATACGGTGCTTTATGGACCACCCGGTACAGGAAAAACTGAAGTGGCAAAAATATTAGGAAAAATATACACAAAATTAGGCATTTTAGAAAAGGGAACCTTTGTTAAAGTAACCCGCAGTGATTTTGTTGCCGGATATTTAGGTCAGACTGCAATTAAAACACGGAAACTTATTGAAAATAATATAGGTGGTGTTATGTTCATAGATGAGGCATATGCAATGGGAAATCAGGAAAAGCGAGATAGTTTTTCTAAGGAAGCATTGGATACTTTGTGTGAATTATTAAGTGATCACAAAAGGGATTTGATGGTTATTATCGCAGGTTATAGAGAAGAATTGGATTCTTGTTTTTTTAGTTATAATCCTGGTTTAGAGTCACGATTTGCTTGGCAATTTCAAATTCACGAATACAATGCACATCAATTAAGTTGCATTTTTAAGAAAAAGGTTCAGGAAGCAAAATGGGAATTAGACGGAGATGTAGCAAATGAAGCATGGTTTGAGACAAATATGGGTTCGTTTAAAAACTACGGACGTGATGTAGAAAATCTATTTTCTAAATGCAAAATCTGTCATTTTAGACGAATCTTTGGTAAGAAAGAGAATAAACATTGTATTACTGAAGAAGATTTAAAAAAGGGTTTCGATAAATTTAAGAATTTTAACAAACATACAAATAAGAAAGAATCGACTCCTAATTTTATGTACACATAGTAATGAGTGACCCGAATGTAAAGAAAACGATTCAAATTACTCCAGAACTCTTTTCGGTGAGTAATACCAGTGGGAAAACGAAAAAAGAGAGAAAAAATAAAACGCAAAAAAAACGCCCGCAACAGTCGCAATCTAATCCATTAAAGAAAGAACTCATGAATAAAATTAAATCACATGCCCAAAAAAATAAGAAGACTCTAAAGGAAAATAAAGATTTTGCAAATACATTTGAAGAACATATGGATTACTTATCAAACCTGTCGCGTAAAAAGAAGTTACAAATTCATTCTGAACTGCCGGATGAATTGAAAAAAGGGGGCACAATAACTACAAATGAAATGGGGAAATCTGTTACTATAAAAAATGTAAATCCATCCTTTAATACTGGACCCCCTATTATTCCAAAACCTGTTCCTGCACCTGTGCCTGTACATGTGTCTGCACCTACGCCTGCACCTGTGCCTGTACCTGTGTCTGCACCTGTCTCTGCACCTGTGCCTGTACCTGTGTCTGCACCTGCGCA
>Ga0213861_10002795_pt1 | contig 14748 bp, 13 predicted proteins | sample PICome_4_FD_160110 | JGI IMG/M metagenome (GOLD analysis project Ga0213861, IMG submission 160110) | Coastal seawater microbial communities near Pivers Island, North Carolina, United States - PICO131 | ecosystem: Environmental > Aquatic > Marine > Coastal | place: USA: North Carolina... | reverse complement strand
GGGCTGTGACCTGCGACTGCTGACCAAGGGCAAGTTCAGCCGCGGCAATCCCCGTCAAGGTGCCCCGCGCCGTGCCCAGACCGTTTTGAACACAGGCCGTGGTCACGCCCTGCGCCACCTCTTGGGTTACGGAGACCCCGTTCAGCGTCAGGCACAGATGCCCTGCCCAGGCGTATTGCATCCCGATCCCCTTGAGTGCCGGAAAGCGTTCGGCGAATTTGATCTTCTGCACCGCACAGGCGCGCGCCAGATCATGTGGTCTGGCCGTCATCGCGGGCCGCACCGTCGCACAGGTGCGCGTGACAATCCGGTTGCCGCCCTGTGCGCTGTCGATCCGGCGCATGGTGGTGCCCATCGGGTCCGACGGCGTGACGCCCCAGCGCGCGGCACCGCCCAGCGCCCTGATCTGCTCGGCGGATAATTCCGGGGTCATGCAGGCAAAAAGGAACAACTGGATCAATTTGCCCCGGGCGATGCCAAAGCTTTCCAGATGCCCGTTCGTCGCCAGAATAATGCGCGGCGTGGCGATCCGGGCCTTTGGCGTGCGCACCACCCATGTCTGCCCTTGCCGCTCAAAGCCCGTGACAGGGGCCTGTTCGGCAATCCGCACCCCTTGATGGCGCAGACCGGCGGCCAGCCCCTGAACATAGCCCGCAGGCTGCAACATCAGCGTTCCGGGCGTATACAGACCGCTGAGATAATGCCTGCTGCCTGTCAGCTCCTCCATCGACTGCGCGTCCAGCATTTCAGCGCTTTCGCCCAATGTCGCCAGATGTGCGGCATAGCTGCGGTTATGCGCGTCGCCCTGCGCGGTGGCAGCCCCGTTCACCTTGCCCACCGGATCGGCAAAGGCCGGATTGATCTGATACTCTGCCACTGCATCGCGGGCAAAGCCGATGGCACGTCGGTTCAGCCCAATGAGCATCTGGTCATCACCCTTGCCCGCATAATCATCTGAGGCCAGATCATGCGGCAAATCGATCATGAAGCCCGAATTGCGCCCCGCGCTGCCTTCGCTCACGCGCAGGGCATCCAGCACGGTAACCTGCAGTCCGGGATCAAGCTGCATCAACCGCCGCGCCGCAGACAGACCCGCAAAGCCTGCGCCGATGATCGTGACATCGGCACTGTGATCGCCGTCAATCGGGGGACTGGCCCGGTAACCGCCAAGGATCTCTGCCCAGGCGGCCGGGCTGGCAAAAGAGGGCGTGCGCTTGGCGCTGTACATCACAGACCCGACCGGGGTTTGCGAGCCTCTGCCGCGTCGTATCTTATGTGGACGACTGCGATGGCCGCATATTCCTGATATATAAGCGATATCAAGGTCTTAGCCTTTCAAAATGTCAGCAATTGTGGATTTCAGCACATGGATCACCTGTTCCAGCGCATGTTGGTCGTCATGGTTCAGGGGCTGCAGTGGCGGCATCATGCCGCCCGCATCCACACCGGTCATCGTGGTGGCGTGTTTGACGCATTGGACAAAGGTGCCGCCCTGCTCCAACACCCGCATCAAGGGCATCATGGCCGACATGATCCGCCGCCCCTTGTCAAAGTCACCCTCGACCGCGCAGGCCTGATAGAGCGCCACATGTTCGCGCGGCAAGAAGTTCGAACCCGCACAGACCCAGGACCGCGCGCCCCATGCAAAGAATTCCAGCGCCTGATCATCCATGCCGCAGGACATCTGGATATGCGGATAATCCCGCGCCAGCAGATGCACACGGTTGATATCCCCCGAACTTTCCTTGATTGCGCAGATGTTGCGCGAGCGGCTGACATGGTCAAGAAACGTCTCGCCCATGTTCACGCCCATGCGACCGGGGTAGTTATACAGCATCACCGGCAGATCTGCCGCACGGTCGATCGCCAACGCATTCAGCGCATTCTCCTGCTCTGTCGGAACCGCATAGGGCGGTGTCGCCAACAAGATCGCATCCGCCTTCAACGCGCGCGCCCCCTTGGCCAGCGCAATGGAATCCGGCGTGCGCATGGTCCCCGTGCCCACGATCAGCGGCAAACGTCCCCTGATCCGCTCATGGGTGAAGCGGGCCAGCGCCAGACGTTCTTCTACGGTCTGGGCATAGTTTTCGCCGGTAGAGCCCCCAGAGATGATGCCATGCACCCCCGCCTCAATCAGGTTTTCGACCTGATCTGCGAGAGCTGCATGGTTAAAACTGCCATCGGGCAACAGCGGTGTGATGATGGGCGTATAGATGCCCTCAAAACGAAAGATGGGGGTCATGATATCCTCATTTCAGTGGCGCATCGCCCAGCGGCAGGTTGAGCCCCTGTGGCATGACGAATTGTTCGATATTGTGGCGCGACAAGTTCCAATGGGCGATGGCCAGATCGGCGGCGGCATCAGCGTCTGCGCCCTCGATCGCTGCGATGATCGCATCATGTTGCTGGCTCGCCGCGTTCAGGTTTTCAGTGGTTGCAGCATCTCTCGGGCGAAAGAAGGTCATCGAAATACGTGCATGATCAATCAGCAGCCGATTGAAGCTGGGCAAAAGATAGACATTATCTGCCATCTGTCCGGTGACCGCGTGAAAATGATTGTTTGCTAAGGCGCGGGCCGCAACATCATCACTGCGCAGGGCGGCCTTGAATTGAACCTGCGCCTTTTTCAGGGCGGCGATCTGCGCGGGGGTGCCGTTGCTTGCCGCCAGTCGCAGCACGGCACCATAGATCATCGGTGCCGCCAGAAAGAAGTCCCGCAAAGTACGATGGCTCATTTCCGAGACGCGCGCCCCGCGATTTTCGCGGATCTCGACAAACCCTTCGCCGGCAAGTTGGCGCAGGACGTCGCGAAGAGGCGTGCGCGACAGCGCCCATTGATCCGACAAGGTCGCCTCATCCAGATCGGCCCCCGGCAACAGCGCCTGCGTCAAGATCGCGTGGCGCAGATGTTTGAGGACATCGGATTTGGATATCTTGGTGTTTTGGGCCATGCCGCCTCCGGACTGCTCATCCTCGGGTCAGATGAGTCGCGGCAGAGGTAGCATTGAATACACTTTGTGTACAATAAAATTGCGCTTGGCAGGCCTATTGCCGACGCTCAGTCTGTGGCCCGACCAGATTACTGCTCTTGCGCAAATCCGGACTGTAGAGGGTTTGCATGGCCCGGCCTGCATTTTTCGACGCATAAAGCGCGACATCGGCGTCAGACAGGATATCGCTGATCTCTGGCATCTCCCCCGGCTGGATCCAGACCGTTCCGATGCTGGCAGAGATGCGGCATTCATGTCCTTGATAATCAATCGGTTTTTCCACCCGTTCGATGATCCGCTGCCCAATCTTGCGCAGCACGCCTTCAGAGTTGACCTCTGACAGGACAACCGTGAATTCATCACCGCCCACCCGCGCCACGACGTCTTGCTCACGGGTTTCTGCCACCATGTTCTGGGCCACGGTCTGCAGGACAAAATCGCCCGCGGCATGGCCCAGCGTGTCATTCACCGCCTTGAAGTAATCCAGATCGATCTGCATCACGGCAAAGGATGCATTCTGTTTCAGCAATCGCGACAGGATCACCTCAAGCCCCCTGCGGTTTTTCAGCCCCGTCAGTGTATCCGTATATGCCTGTTCCTCGGCCGCGATCCGGGCCCCCTGAAGGCGCATGTTCAGAAGGTAAGAGGCCGACATCGCAGCTGTCTTTGCCTCAACCAGATACAGCATTTCGATGGCCAGATCAGTGGCCGCAAAATCCGCATTGGTCAGTTCGAAATCCCGCACGGCATCAATGATTGAGATCCCAAAGCTGAGATTGATCATGATCACGGAATCGTCCCCGGACGGATGAACCAGAACCCCTTTTAGAGCGGTGTGCGGGGCCGCCCGCAGTTTGAGGTGTAATTTCTGCGCACCTGCAGCCTGAAGATCACCAAAACATGCAATCGCCCGGGGCCGCGTCAAATCAAACACGTCAAGAAACCTTTTGCCGACAAGCGCCTCAGGCTGACAGACCTTTGCAATCGTCGGACCCGCCTGCAGGATATATCCCTGCGCATCCAGCAACAGGTGCATGGGACATAAGATTGCCAATCCCTCAGATCGCATCTGCATAGGCCCCGCCCCCCAATGAAAAATGCCGCCCTTCGGCAAAGTTGCTTTCAACAACTGTGATAAAGACAACTTCCTTGTCCTCTTGCGTGCCGCGATGCTCCAGCAAGACCAATGCGCCATAGTCATCCGCCATCGCCCTGAGAACGCCGATCATCACGTGGCAATACCCGTTGATCGTATTTTCGCACAGCAAGAGAAACTGATTTTCACCGGCAGCATGCAACGCGGCATTTGGCAGGTTCAGGTTTTTCAAAGCCAACCTGACGCGATCATCCAGATCATCGAGCGAATGCAGAAAATCCACAAAATCGACGCCGCCAAATCGCAGCAGACGCCGGACCGCCTCAAACTTGGGGTGCGATACGATGAAGGTTCCGAAGTCTTCCAGCACCTCGGCTGCGGGACGGTCCAATATCGTTGAAACCCCTTCAATCAGGCGGGGTGTATATGTCTCTTTATAGGTCAACATCCCCTCAAAATCGACAAAGGAAATGCCTGCGACCTGCGTTGATCTTTCCCATACCTCCCTTCCGAAGGTATCGGACACAAAAAGCTGGAAGCTTCTATTGACGAGCCCGTGCATGGCGGGGTTCTCCTGATACACCAAGGCCGCCATCATCCCGCAACAGGATTAAAAACAAGACAATACATTGTATTTTATGGTTTTATCACACCCCCATTTTGAAAGGTCTGACTTTAGAAGTCCGTCGGCGCGCCTCCTTCTGATTTGCGGCGCGCGACAAAATCGGCCAATTCGTCGCGAATGGCTGCATCCATGGCTGGGGGCTCAAAGCTGGTGATGATCTCCTTGAACATGTGATGCGCACGCTCCGGGGTCCAGACGGCACCGGCCACTTCCCAGCCCTCGTAATTGCGCCAGTCCGACAAGAAAGGTTGGTAAAACGCCGTCGTGTAGCGGTCTTGGGTATGCTGGATGCCAAAGAAATGGCCCGCATTCCCGACCGACTTGATCGCATCCAGGGCAATTTCATCCGGCCCGGTGGCGCAGATTTCAGGCTCCATATAGCGCTGGATCTGCTGCAGCACCTCGCAATCCATGATGAACTTTTCGGGAGAGGCGATCAGCCCGCCCTCCAGCCAGCCCGCCGCATGATACACCATGTTGGTTCCCGACTGGACTGCGGCCCAGAGCGAATTGGACGTCTCCCACATTGCCTGGCCGTCCGGGACATTGGCCGCGCAGACACCTGACGATCTGAGCGGCAGATCATAAAACCGCGCCATCTGCCCGGTCATCTGGGTCGCGCGCATATATTCGGGTGTGCCAAAAGCAGGGGCACCGGACTTCATATCGACATTGGACGTAAAGGTGCCGATGGCCACCGGACAACCGGGGCGAATGATCTGTGCCAGAACCACCGCGCACAAGGCCTCTGCCAGGGATTGGGCCACGGCCCCCGACATGGTGACAGGGGCCATCGCCCCCGCCAGGGTAAAGGGGGTCACAACCAGACCCTGTCCCCGCCGCGCCAGACGCATCCAGCCGTCCATCATCGGAAAGTCATGCTTGAGCGGTGAGGTCGAATTGATGTTCGTATACATATGCGGCGTGGCGTCGAATTCGTCATGGGTCAGGCCACCGGCGATGCGCACCATCTCCATCACGTCCTCGACCCGTTCACGGCCAAGGGAATAGGCATGCATGACTTTGTCGGTCAGGGTCAGCTTGTCATAAAGCACATCCAGATGGCGCACGGAGGCATGCACATCGACAGGTTCCACCGGATAGCCGCCCGCAAAGTGGATGCAGTTGAAATATTGTGTCAGCTTCAACAAATCCCTGCACATCTCACGGGTGCCCGGAACTTTCTTGCCAATCGCCATGTCCCAGTAGTTCGGCGGAGAGGAGACATTGCCAAAAAGCAGGTTCTTGCCCCCAACCGTGATCTTGCGATCCGGGTTGCGCGGGGTCAGCGTAAATTCCGAAGGTGCTTTGGCGACCCATTCCATCACGAAATCACGGCCCATGCGGACGTTTTCGCCGTCCACGCGACAGCCCGCCTTGCGCAAAATATCCAGGGCCTCGGGGTTCAGAAACTCGATCCCGATCTCTTCGAGGATCCGCATGGCCCCGTCATGGATCGCCGCGACCCCCTCCGGCCCAAGCGGTTCGGTAGGCCGGTCGATGTTGACCGGAGGCTTCCATGGCATCTGCTCAATCACCTCAGTGCCGCGCCGGGTCTTTGCGCCTGCCCTGCCACCGCCACGGGTCCTGCGTTTCGGGGTATCCTCTGCCATGGTGAAGTCCTCCTGAATTTGTCTTCAGAAGGCCCCAAGGCTTGTGGCCCGGCCTTTCCGTTCGCGACGGCGGGTGTCGCTTTTAACGCCCTTGGTGGCTGCTTTTACACAGTTCGCCCATCCAGCCATGCCGGAAGATGCCCGATGTCGGGCAACACGACATCAGCATAGGGTGCCAGAGCCTCCTGTCGGGCGATGCCGGTCAGCACAGCAATACAGGTCATTCCAGCCGCACGGCCTGCATTCAGATCATGGGTGCTGTCCCCGATCATCGCAATCTGGCCCGGCGCGACATCTACCTGTGCGGCAAAGGCCAAAAGCTGACCCGGAGCAGGTTTTCCCCCGTGACCTGAATCGTATCCCGCGATGAAATCGAACATCTGCGTCACACCTGCCTGCCCCAAATGCGCGCGCGCTGGTGCCTCTGCATCATTGGTCGCCACCCCCAGCCGCAAGCCACGCGCGCGCAGCCCGGTGAGCAAAGGCATCAGCGGCACCGCAGGCTGCTGCGGTGCATTTTCCGCCTCTTCGTTCAAGATGTCCAACAGATCAGGTATTGCGAGTTCGGGGCACAGCGGGTGCAGCACCGCTGCAACCTCTCCCGCCGTGCCCGCAATGACGATCGACGTCGGTGCAAACTTGCGGGTCGCCATATCAAATTCGATGGCGCGGCCCAAATCCGCCGCACGCTCAGGATCACCGTTGCCAAGGCGCATCAGAAAGGAACTGGCCCAGGCCTCCCAGGTGGCAGCAAAATCAAACAACGTGCCATCCTTGTCAAAGATCAACCCCTTGATATCGCTCATGTCCAATTCACCTGTTCCCCACCGGGCAAAGCCGCGCGTGCCTGCATCAACCGATCATAGGGCACGGCAACTTCATCGCAAAAGGCGACCACCCAGGCATCATCCATCATCAGAAAATCCAGCACCGCCCCCAGAAACACCGGGTCAGCCGCGCTTTGCTTCACATCGGCTTCAGACGCCCCCGTGCTGCCCAGGAAAACCGGCAGTAAATCATCATTGGCCGCCAGCCAGCCCAGGGCCTGCAGCGCCAATGTCTCGGCTGATTGTCGCGAATAGCTCATTGCTTCAGTCCATATTCAGAAGTCATGGAAACGGTTTATTAACCAATAACCACAAAGATTGGTCCATGAAACGTGAATGTTCTCTTTCACCGAAAGGTTAAGGTCTTGCAGGGCAAAATCCTAATTGTGGATGCGATTGCGACGAACCGCATCATGCTGAAGGTCAAATTGCAAAAGGCCTATTATGGTGTGGTTCAAGCGTCGACCATGGCCGAAGCCATCGTTGCGGCCAAAGCTGAACTGCCAGATCTGGTGATATCGGCATTGTCCTTGCCCGATGGCGGTGCCGCTGATCTGTGCCACAGCCTGCAAAGGGTTCCATCCATCGCACAAATCCCGGTTCTGGCTATTGGCTGCCAGCCCGGCAAGGCCGAAAGGATCACGACGCTTCAGGCCGGGGTGCATGATGTCATCCAGCAGCCTGTGAATGAAACACTGCTGCTGGCACGCGTACGCAGCCTGATCCGCGACCATAATTCCGCCTCCGAATGGCGCATGCGCGGGGACACCTGCCGCGCCTTGGGATTGGCAGAGGAGGCTGCAAGTTTCGAAAAAAACGGCCGGTGCATCATGGTCTGCCGCGACAAGCCCTTGATGCAAAAATACGCAGCGCAATTGCGCGCGGCTCTCACGGCCCACCTTACGCTGTGTGATTCCTCGACGCTGATGCAATCCATTGTCCCCGACAAACAGCCCGATGTCTTTGTCCTGGTGCTGCCAAGTGATTCGGCAGATGCGATGGACGAATTGCGCATCATTTCGACCCTCAGGGCCAATGCGTTGGCACAGCATAAAGGTGTGATCGTTCTGCTGGAAAACCTGGATCCGAAGGTTGGCGCACATGCGCTGGACCTGGGTGCAGATGATCTGATGATCGGCGGGTTTGATTCGGCTGAACTGGCCCTGCGGATCAAGGCCGTCATGCGCCGCAAACGCATGGGAGAGCAACTGCGCGCAACTGTGCGCACCGGTTTGCAGGCGGCCGTATTCGATCCGTTGACGGGCCTTTACAACCGCCGTTACGCCATGCCGCACCTCAGCAGGGTCGCGGAACATGCGCTGGCTGGATCACGCAGCTTTGCGGTGATGGCCGCTGATCTGGATTACTTCAAACAGGTCAATGACGCCTATGGCCATGCCTCTGGCGATGCGGTTTTGATCGAGGTTGGCAACCGCCTGCGCCGGGCCCTGCGCAGTACCGATATGGTCGCCCGCGTCGGCGGTGAAGAATTCCTGATCGTGATGTCCGGCACCACCCTGAGCGAAGCCCAAGAGGCCGCTTTGCGGGTTTGCGAGGGTATTTCCTCAACCCCCTTTATCATTCCCGGCAATGCGCTTCCGATTTCCGTCACCATCAGCATCGGCATGGCGGTGGGCGGCATAGAGGGGTCATTCGGCGCAGACCCGGACGCCATCAGCCAGGCGCTGCTGGACCAGGCAGATCGCGCACTTTACGCGGCAAAGGGTCGGGGTAGAAACCAGGTCAAGATGGGACGCCCTGCCGCCTGACACGGCATGCAAACCCACGCCAAGGCGCGAAAGCGTCAAACAAGGCCCGCAGCACCCATCCGAGGGAGATTTTTCGAAACTGGTATCAACCCCAGATTGCGCATCGACAGACAGCACACTATGGTTCAGTGATGACACAAGATCGCCCCCTGCTTGGAATAGTCCTTATGCTTGGCTTTTGCATCGTTGCCCCGATAGGTGACGCTGTTGCCAAGCTGATTGGCAATTCGGTCCCCATTGATGAGGTCGTCCTGATCCGTTTTGCGGTGCAGGCGGTCGTGCTGTTCCCGCTGATCTGGGTCACGGGCCGGGCCTGGCGCATGCGCGGACGGCTCATGTGGCTCACGGCATTGCGCACCGTCCTGCATATCGCCGGCATCGCCGCGATGTTCGCGGCGCTGCGCTTCCTGCCGCTTGCGGATGCGATTGCAATTGTGTTTGTAATGCCGTTCTTCATGCTGATCCTGGGCAAATTTGTTCTGAACGAATATGTCGGCAAACGCCGTTTGGGGGCCGTTATTGTGGGTTTTTGCGGCACGCTTTTGATTGTGCAGCCCAGCTTTGCCACCGTCGGCTGGCCCGCATTGATCCCTGTCTTTGTCGCGGCTAACTTTTCGCTGTTCATGCTGGTGACACGGCAGATCGCCAAAGAAACAGATCCTATCGGTCTGCAGGCAGTCAGCGGCATTATGGCGGTAGGCTTGATGGTGCCGCTGCAGTTTGTCTTACCGTTTGATGGGCCTGAACTGCTGCAGATCGTATCGATGGATGCCTATACCTGGGCCTTGCTGATCGGCATCGGTGTCTTGGGCACAGTGGCGCATCTGCTGATGACCTGGGCGTTGCGCTTCGCACCATCGGTGGCGCTGGCCCCTATGCAATATCTTGAAATCCCGATCGCCGTGCTGCTGGGTTTGTTGATGTTCAAGGAAATCCCCAACGCGCTGGCCGCCCTTGGCATCTGCATCACGATGGGGGCGGGTCTCTATATCATCCTGCGCGAGCAGGCCAACGCGCGGCTTCTGGCCGCCCAAGCAACGCAACCATCTCCGACATAAGCCTGCGCGGCAGGATCAGCAGCATGTCCGGTTTCTCCATGCGCAATGACAAGGGCCCTGTGGCACGGTTCGATGTCCCCACCTGAACCCCCGGTGCCAGCGGCAGGCCCGCAATCGGCCAGGCCAGCCCGTCACTGTGACCCGTGACCGGTGCCATCGGAAACAGCGACACGATATCATCCGCCCGCGTCGGCACCGTAATCTGCGGCGGGGCCAGGCAGATGATCTCTGTTCTACCGATCAACAGGCAGGGCCGATCTGGAAATGCCATCAAACTGTGAAAAACCGCCAGCTGGTGGTCAATCCGCCCCCCCAGAAAACCAACCCCCAGGACCATTGGGGCCGCGATCCGGGTCAATGCCTTTTCAAAATCCGTGCTGTTTTGTTCAGGGATATGATGACGGCGCTCTTTTGGGACCGCCGCCAGCGTGTCTTCAGATACGGAGTCAAAATCCCCGATAAGCGCCGCAAGATCGACCTTTTGTGCAACCGCAAGGGCCGCACCGCCGTCTGCCGCGACACAGACAGGTGCGGCAGTTAACGCTTTGTGCAAGTCTTCTGCAGTAGCCTCGCCTCCTCCGATCAAAGTGATTGGATCGCTGCTGCGGACAATGGGTTCAATCATGGCAGATTGGCCTTTTTTCGGAAATTGGACACAAACTCGCCATGAAATGATACGGTGCTAGGCACAGATTCGGGCCGCTTTGGTCTTGGATATCGTGGTAAACGGTAGCTTGCAAATCGCAGAGGACGAGCATCCGATGATGAATAACAATAAAATACTGACTGTCTCATATGGCACCTTTTCATGCACCCTCGAAGGGTTCGAGGATTCTTTTGGCACGATGAAAGCCATTGCGGAGTATTTTCGCGATCTCGCAGCAGACGACAGATATTTTGGCGCAGAGCCGCCCCAGCCAGATGCCGAAATGCTCGCGCGCATCGCTCAAAAGGAAATGACCCGCAAGGTTCAGGCCCGCCAGCAAGACGGCACAATCGTGCTGAGTGCCTTGGAAGATCACACAGAGATCGAACCAACCCCAGCTGAGGCCCCCACCGCCGCATCCGTCGCACCTGCCAAGGCTGAGACCGCTCAGCCTGCAACCCTGACCGTCTCTCCAAAGCAAGCAGCGCCAGTAGAGATCAAAACACCAAGCGACGCACCCATTGCGGCTGCGGCCACGGTTTCTGTGGAACAGCCCAAGGTCAGCATCCCCACCATGCAAGAGCCCGTGCAGCAGCCCGTTGCCGAACCCGCCCCTGCGCCAGAAACCGAAGCCAAAGCCGAGACAATCGCCAAGAACGAGATGCCGGAAGACTCGGCAGCTCCCGTCGCTCGGGCGGTTGAAGAAGACGAAAATGACATCGTCCCCGGCCAGCCGGACAAGGATGTAGAAGCCTTCTTTGCGGACGCCGCACCAGCCGCGCTGCAAAAGACAGAAACGCAGCCCGAAGTAGCCAAGGCCCCTGCACCTTCTGCCCCGACCCCAGCACCCGACAGCATTGCCGCAAAACTGCAGCGCATTCGCGCCGTGGTCGCACAGCACGAAGAGGAAGAAGAGGACGACGACTACCTGGAGGACGAACTGCCAGCAGACGCCGCCCGTGAAGCGACCAAGCGCCGCGAAGCTGTTGACCAGGCCCGCACCGAAATTGAGCAGGCGATGGCCGCCGATGAAGCCGCCTCTGCCAAGGCCGATGCGGAAACCAAGGCGCAAGAGCCAAGCGATGCCGATGAGATCACCGCGATCCTTGATGCTTTGGCCAAAGGCGACATCGAAAATGACAAAGGCACAACAAAAGACAAAGGCGAAGACACGGTAAACAACATCTTTGAAGACGCCGAAACGACATTGGCGAGCAAGTTCGCAGCCAAACAGCCCGTAGCCAAGGTCGCAAAAGTCGTAACGCAGCAGACACAGGTTGTATCGGTCGGTCGCCCGCAAACGCAAAAGCCCACCCAGCCACAGGCACGGGTGATCAAGGTCAAGCGCAAGGATCTGGAAACAGCGATCGAAAAGGGCGACCTGGAAGAATACGACGAGCAGGAGACCGCGCCCAAAGCAGCCCCCAAGGCAGAAGACGCGCCCAAGGCCGCACCGGGTCTGGATGATCTGGCCCCTGCTCGCACAGGCAAAACAGCGCTCTCTCCCGAAGACGAGGCAGACCTTGCCCGCGAACTGGCCGAGCTTGAGGCAGATATCACGGCGACAGCCAAGCCCAAAAAAGAACGCACTGCCGGCGCTGCACGCGAATTGCTGCCCAGCATCGATCAAGGTGAAGGTGCCGACGTGAACCGCCTGCTGGCCGAAACAGACCACCAGATGGATGAACCCGAAAGCGCCACCCGCCGGGATGCCTTTGCGCATCTGCGTGCGGCGGTTGCGGCCAAAAAGGCCGATGCCACCATTAACGACGGGTCAAAGCCAGATGGCGATAACGACTACCGCAATGATCTGGCCGAAGTGGTGCGACCGCGCCGCCCCGTCAGCACCTCCGCCCGCACAGAGCGTCCCGAAGAACCACGCCCCGCCCCCCTCAAACTGGTAGCAGAGCAGCGCATTGATGGAAAAAAACCCGTAAGTGCAGATCCGGTGCGCCCCCGCCGTGTGTCCGCGCGGGCCGAAAAGCCTGCCGTCGCACATGACGGAGACAGCTTTGCCGACTACGTCGCAGACGTGGGGGCCACATCCCTGCCCCAACTTCTGGAGGCCGCAGCCGCCTATATGGCCTTTGTCGAAGGTCAGGAACAATTCTCGCGGCCACAGCTGATGACCAAGGTACGCCAGGCCAGCGGCGATGACGGTTTCAGCCGCGAAGAGGGCCTTCGGTCCTTTGGACAGCTTTTGCGCTCAGGCAAGATCGAAAAAATCAAAGGCGGCCGGTTCACGGTCTCCGATGACATCGGTTTTCGCCCGGATGAGCGCGCAGCCAGCTAAGACAGCAGTTCATTAAATGGTTTCGGGCGGTTTCTTGGGAAGCCGCCCTTTTTCATGCGCGGTGCCCGAAGGCATGGGGATGGCACATCGCCAAGACGTCAGCGCGGGTCATCCCCTTCAGGATCAGCCTGACCAACCCCTTTGAATATCGACTTGAACGGTATCACCCACAAGACACCAAGCCCGACGTAGATGAAAAGCTCCAGCAGGATCGAAGGCCGCTCGAACATCTCAACCACATTCACGGCCACCACAACGTAAAGCGGCATGGCAATCAGCAAGATCACCAGCGACCATCTTTTGCGGGCCTTGTAACTCAGCGCCATCTCTACCTCCGGTTCAATCTGCGAACGGATCGGTGACCAGAATGGTATCCTCTCGCTCGGGTGATGTAGAAAGTAGGGCGACGGGGCATTCAATCAACTCTTCCACGCGGCGCACATATTTGATGGCCTCCGCTGGCAGATCGGCCCAGGACCGCGCGCCTTCGGTGGATTGTGACCAGCCTGGCATCTCTTCGTAGATCGGGGTGCAGCGGGCCTGTTGGTCTGCCGCCGTCGGCAGATATTCCAGGCGCTGTCCGTCCAGTTCATAGCCGACGCAGATTTTCAGCGTCTCGAAACCATCCAGCACATCCAGCTTGGTAAAGGCGATTCCATTGACGCCAGAGGTCGCACAAGTCTGGCGCACCAAAACAGCGTCAAACCAGCCACAGCGGCGCTTGCGTCCTGTCACGGTGCCAAATTCATGGCCCCGTTCGCCCAAACGCTGACCGTCAGCATCGTGCAGTTCAGCTGGGAAAGGCCCTTCGCCCACGCGGGTCGTATAGGCTTTGACAATCCCCAGAACGAAATCGATCGAACCCGGACCGATGCCCGTACCCGTTGCCGCCTGCCCCGCGATCACGTTGGAGGACGTGACAAAAGGATAGGTGCCAAAGTCGATGTCAAGCAAGGCTCCCTGTGCCCCTTCGAACAGGATCCGCTTACCGGCTTTGCGCTTTTCGTTCAGGATCTTCCAGACCGGTGCGGCATATTCCAGAACCGCCGGAGCGATCTCGCGCAGCTGAGCCAAAAGCGCATCGCGGTCGACAGGCTCAAGCCCCAGGCCGCGCCGCAGCGCATCATGGTGCACAAGGGCGCGGTCAACGCGCAGCTCCAGCGTGGCCTCATCCGCCAGATCTGCGACGCGAACCGACCTGCGGCCAACCTTGTCTTCGTAGGCCGGGCCAATGCCCCTGCCGGTCGTCCCGATCTTGGCGACTGCATTTTGTTCTTCACGGGCGCGGTCCAGCTCGCCGTGAATGGGCAGGATCAGTGGGGTATTTTCCGCAATCATCAGCGTTTCAGGCGTGATCGTGACCCCCTGGCCACGCAGGCCCGCAATTTCCTTAACCAGATGCCATGGATCCAGCACAACACCGTTGCCGATCACGCTCAGCTTGCCGCCGCGCACGATGCCCGAAGGCAGCAGGCTCAACTTGAAAACTTCGCCATCAATCACCAGCGTATGGCCTGCGTTGTGACCGCCTTGGAAGCGCGCGATCACATCGGCACGTTCGGACAGCCAATCCACGATCTTGCCTTTTCCCTCGTCTCCCCATTGGGCGCCGACAACAACCACATTGGCCATGATGCTAAATCCTTTGCAAACTCCGCGCCCCTCATAGCCCTATGGCGCGTGGGGTGAAACTGGAAAATCCCTTTGCGGGGCTTTTGCAGGAAATTTATGGGTATACTGTTCTCACCCCAAAACCCGAAATTTGTGGTGAGTGACGATCCTGAAGTTGTCTGACACCTGGCTTCGGAAGGTTTTCCATTCTTTTGGCAGG
>Ga0213861_10002794_pt1 | contig 14755 bp, 6 predicted proteins | sample PICome_4_FD_160110 | JGI IMG/M metagenome (GOLD analysis project Ga0213861, IMG submission 160110) | Coastal seawater microbial communities near Pivers Island, North Carolina, United States - PICO131 | ecosystem: Environmental > Aquatic > Marine > Coastal | place: USA: North Carolina | collected... | reverse complement strand
TATTCAGACCCAGGCAGAAGGGGGGGCGGTGACATTGCTGGTAGAGTTTATCCGACCGGAAACCCGCCTCATTGTGGTGGGTGACAACTACGACGTCTCGGCCATGTTAGGGGTGGCCAACGAACTGGGCTGGGAGTGTTACGTTGTCGGCAAAGCCAAAAAATTGACCAAAGAAATCTATCAGCTGGCCAGGGAAGTGGTTGATTTCGCGCAGGCCGATACCCTGCCCGTGCACGATTACACCGCCGTTCTGCTCATGTCTCACGATTACAACCGGGACAAGCAAATGCTGCCAATTTTTGCCAACCAGCATCCGCGCTACCTGGGCATGTTGGGCCCCAGGAAGCGATTCCAGAATATGCAAAACGACCTCAAGGAAATGAACCTCGCCAGCTTGCCCTTTTTTTACAGTCCGACGGGGTTGGAAATCGGCGCCGAGTCTCCCCATGAAATTGCCTTGTCGATTGCTGCCGAGATTATCGCCGTTTTCCGGCAAAAAAAGGGCGGCTTCCTCAAAGATAAGGAGGGCGCGATTCACGAGCGGGCGGGCCAGGTCAGCAAAGGCAACATCCCCGCAAAATAAAGGATTGATCTTACTCCACAACCTGGTAGGGCTGCATCCACAAAGGTTTTTCCTGGCCGGGTACTTGCAGCCGGACATAGTACAAGCCGGGTGACAACGTCGCAACCGTATCCACCGCTAAGCGGTAAGCCTTTTTTAGGGCAAAGGCCCGCACATTGGATTCGATTTCCAATAACTCCGGTTGGATGGTGATGCTCATTTTTTCCTCACCTGCGGGTGGCTTGTTGGAACGTATAGACCAGACTAAAACGGGCGGTTCCAGCGCCGTAAGGAGCAACGCCTGGAAGGTCAGCCTGAACTTGGCGGCCTTGCCGGTTGCCACCACTTCGAGGTGGGTGTCCTGGATGGTATAGTAGGGGTCACCGGCAGTGGCCATTTCAGCTTCCAGGGCCGGATTGGGAGCAAAAGCCTGCGGGCTGGGTTTTTTAACGGGTGCTGGCACTGGCACGGGTGCTGCCGGTGGAACAGGAAGCTCCTGCGGGGCGGGGGGAAGGCTGGGTGGTAGTTCTGCTGCCGTGTCGGTGGCAGGTAGGGTAGGGGCTTGCCGGATGCTGGGTTTTACAACCGCTGCTGGCCGGAATTGCCACCACCCCAAGACCGCTAAAATCAGGAGTACCAGTGCACTCCAGCCCAGGAGGCGCAATTTTTTCCAGGTGGCCTGGGCACCAGGGGAAGGTAAGCTTTGGGCAATGGCCGCCAGGGATTGTCGGAAAGCTAATTTTTCGCCGTCGGAAAGCAGCCTGGCCAGGCCACGATGGAGCGCTACCTCGGCGGCCAGCTCTGGCTGGTCAGCCAGTTGTTGCTCAAACAAGGCTCGTTCCTGGTCGGATAATCTGCCGGCCAGATAGGCTTCGATCTGGTCGTGTAAGGCTTCTTGTTCCATGAAACAGCTTTCAAGACATGAATTCGCGGTAACGCGGGTCGGATTTGATTTTTTCCAGCAAGGTTGCCTTGCAGTGAAATTTGCGCTTCTTGGCGTACCCTGCACTCGTCAGGTTCATCAGGTCAGCAATTTCCTGCATGCTCTTTTTGCCAAAAAACAAGGTCAGTATTTGTTGGCAATCTTTACCCAAGTGACGGAAGTTGTCCCAGAGAATACTTTCCTTTTCGGCAACAATGATGGTCTCGACCAAATCGGTATCATCCGTATATTTGAAATCATCGATAAGGGTTACCTCTGAGCGGGATCGTTTTTGTAGCCGATTTCCCCAAAGGTTGCGGCAAATGCCATAAAGCAGGGTAGAAAAGGCGCTGGAAAGGACAAAGTTTTTGTCCCGGCATTTTTCGAAAAGCACGACCAAAGCATCCTGGAAAACATCCTGCGCATCATCCGGGGTTCCTCCATTGCGGGTAATCAAGCTGGTGATACGCGGCAAAAAATCCAGGTAGATGCTGCGCAACCCTGCGTCATCACCCGTTCGGATGGCTTTTAAATATTGTTGATTGGCTTTTCCCATAGGTTTTCTATCAGGGGCTAATTTAAGCTTTTTGGGTGTTTATTTTGATAATCCTCCAGTAATAGGTAACTTTCATAAGCCTTTACAAATGAAACCAGCGACTGCTAATTCCTAGTTGTCCACATCGCCTTATTATGAAAACCCTCCTGTCTTTCTTTTTTATTTTGCTCGGGAACCTCCTTTTTTGCCAAACCCCGGAACTCATCCCCCGCCAGGAAGGGCACCACTCGGAGGTCTACCACGTTTGCTTTTCGCCCGACGAACGGCTGGCCCTGAGTGCCGACCTACGTGCCATTGTTCTCTGGGATCTGCGCAGTGGCAAATATATACGTACGATCGACACACCGGCTGGGGTACAAAACCTGACTTTTTCTGCGGATGGCAGCCAGGCAATAGCTGTCTTGGAGGATCGGACGCTCACTGCCTGGGATTTGTCCACGGGTGAACGCGTTTGGTCGGTTGAAATTACGGAGCGCGAATTGATAGCGGTAGAAACAGGGGCTTATGGCAATGATACCTTAACGGCTACTTACGGAGGGGCGAAAATAGTGGCGTCGCAGGTAGCACCCGATAAACGGTACGTGGCTGCGTTGTTCGATAATGGCGAGGTAAAATGTTGGTCTTTGAAAAATGGGCAAAAAATTTGGCAAAAAAAAGTAGTTGCAGCACCAACTGGCACTATCTGCTTTTCGGCTGATGGGGCATTGGTCTATACCTATGATGACACCCGGTTATTTGCCTGGGCAACGGGTACCGGAGCTAAAAAGAGCGTCGATCAGCTGCCTATTCCTCCCGTAGCGGAATTAAGCTTACTGGGCGGTGGGAAAGCATATCGCTTTGAACAAGCTGTTCTTCAGTTGTACGATTTTCAGGAATATAAAAAAACGGATATACCCGGGCTAGGAGCCTTTATTCAAAGTAATAAATTGCCGGCCATTACCAATTTTGAGTTTACACCCAATAAAGAGAGGCTGGTGATCGGGTTTGGAGATCCTACGGTTTCCTGGGCGATTACACCTGGTTTACCGGCCAATCGCGAAGGAGCTGGCACTTTGCTGGTTTGGGATGTCCAAAATGACCAACTGTTGTACCAGCTGGAAGGTATTGCTGAAATCATTAATGATTTAGTTATTGCTGCCGCTGGTACGCGTTGCCTGACGGCCAGTTCGGATAAAACCGTTCGCCTCTGGGACTTGACGACGGGCAAAGAGTTGCTTCGTCTGGAAAGGGAAGTGGCCATGGAACATAATTTTAGTATCACCCCCGATTTTCAAACTTTAGCGCTGACCAGATTTGATGGTTTTTTTAAAATTTTCCAATTGAATGATTATTTTTCTGGATTCTGTTCCCATACTAATTTTGATGCCATCCAACTGACGAATGATGGCGAAAAATTGCTTACAGCTAATCGTGACTTTGCTTTAGACTTATGGCAAACTGAAGGTATAGAAAAAGTAAAGAAGCGCCATTCCGATGCCAAGGAAGCACCATTGCCCATTTTGGACAATGGTCTGGTTGGCCTCGGGCGCTTAGATGATCGCCACAAAGCGTTGTGGGTAGCTACCGCTACGGCTGTTTCATCCGATGGGAAATTGGCATTGGTGGGGTCTTCTAAGGAGTGGCGTGTCATGTCTGAAATTTTAGCCCCCCCTGTTTTCTGGAGCGACAACACTGCGTTTTTCACCGTTCCTGTCGCAGATACGATTTATCAGGTGGAGCAGCATTCTCCTGATACGCCCATGGAGCAGTGGCAGTATGAGATGAGCATCGTCAATCGCATCGACACCATTGGTTTTGTGGACCAGGGCAAGGTCAATTTGTGGTATTTCACAAGGATCGGCCAGCAGCCCTATTTTAATGTCTCGCTTTGGGATCTTGAAAAAAAGCAGTCGGTCAGGGTGTTTCCCATTGCGAGCACCAATTGGCATCCTGTCTCATCGGTCAGCTTTTCGCCTGCTGGCAATTTGGCTATCGCCAAGGTCGAAGGCCGGCTATATGCCTGGGATATTGCCAGTGGCAAACCACGGAAAAATATGGCAGGGGTGAGCTATTTTGACGGTATCCACTGGGGAGAGCGCGCGAATCTGGTAGCTACTATTGGTGTAGATAAACAAGATGTTGTCATCTGGAATTTGGACGACCACCGCATCATCAGGCAGGTGAAAAGTGAGGAGCCACTCATGGCGGTAGGTTTTCATCCGAACGGCCGCACCATGCATACCATTTCCGCTAACAACAACCTGACCGAATGGGACATCCAAACAGGTAAAGCGTTGCGGCGTACGCCCCAGGCGCCACTTGGGCATACCATGACCTTTGCACCAGACACTAATTTTATCTTGGTGACCAACGAATACGGCTTCTCGGTTTGGGACCGTACTTTAGGCAAATGCTCCCTCGATTTAGGTGCTAAGTCTACCTTATCCGAAAGGAGTTCAGGCGACTTGTTTTTTGAAAACCATCACCCTGAGCAGATCAGCCTGTTCCGGTTTTTACCTGATGGCTATCGCGTCATTGCTGCTAGCTACGAAGGTGTAATCCGTTGTTGGAATTACAAAACAGGTCAGGAAGTGTTTCGTATTTATTTCCCGGGCAACCAGGATTGGCTGGTAACTACCCCCGCGGGGCTATTCGACGCTTCGCCCACCGCGATGGAGGCCTTGTATTTTCGGGCGGGCACCGAAGTCATCGAATTGGAACAGCTCAAGGAGCGCTACTACGAACCCGGCTTATTGCAAAAGCTCTTGGCTTTTTCGAATGAACCACTGCGCGAGGTGACGGTCTTCAAAGATCTACCCCTTTATCCCGATATGACGGCGGAAATTGACGAAAAACAGCAGCTGTTGAATGTCAAACTGGTACCCCGTAGCGGCGGAAATGGCAAGCTGAGTTTATTTGTCAATGGCAAGGAAGTGCTGGAAGATGCCAATCTGGAACGGGCTACCGAGGTGGCTATCGACCTGGCGAAATTTGCGATCTACTACCTGCCTGATACCTCCAACCGACTGACACTGCGGGTGTACAACGAGGTGGGCTGGCTAAAAAGCCCGGCGCTGGAATTGGCCTATGTGCCTTCCGTATCAGCACGCGGAGGGGACGGCAACACCAACACGACCACCCCTTTGTTTACGGGGGAAATAAGCCTCTATGCCATCGTCGTAGGCACGGCCGATTATGCAGGGAGCCAGATGGATTTGAGGTTTTCGGATCGGGATGCCACCAGTTTCAGTCAGGCGTTGGGCCAGGTGGCGCCCAATATTTTTGCCGACCGGGTCCACATTACGCTTTTGAATACCGACGCTGCGGATACGTTGCGCCAGGATATGGCCAGCAAAAGTACCATCGAGGCCGCCTTTGCCGATATTGCCGCCCGTGCCCACGCCCAGGATATTGTCGTGGTGTACTTCTCGGGTCACGGCGTAAGCTACGGCACCGCCGAAAATACCCAGTTCTATTACCTGACCAAAGACATTGCCACGCAAAACCTGTCCGACCCGGAAATTCGCAATAATTATGCCATCTCTTCTTCAGAGCTCACCACCTGGCTCAACACCATTCCCGCCCTCAAGCAGGTCATGATCATCGATGCCTGTAATTCGGGGCGTATTGTCGAAGATTTGGCCAATTCCAGCAAAGACCTCAGTTCCACCCAGATTCGCGCCCTGGACCGCATGAAAGACCGCACGGGCATGTTCATTCTCACCGGTAGTGCGGCCGATAAATTGAGTTACGAAGCCACCCAGTACGGCCAGGGATTGCTGACTTACAGCTTGTTGCAAGGCATGAGTGGCCTGGCACTCCAGGAAGATAAACGGGTAGATGTCATGACCCTTTTTCAGCATGCACGTGACGAAGTTCCCGACCTGGCCGAAGGTATTCGCGGGGTGCAAACGCCCGTGTTGGCTTTCCCGGTGAACGGCAGCAGTTTCGATATCGGGATTGTGGACGCCAACGTCCGCATCCCCATCGCGCAGGTCAAGCCCGTATTTATCCGCAATGTGTTCCTGGAAGAGGAACTTTTTGACGATATCCTGGGTCTGGCGGATGTGTTGGAAAACCACTTTCGGGAAATTACCGCCAAGGGCGCCCAGGCCGAGATCATCTTTGTGGACCTGAAAGCGTACGCCAATGCCTACTCGATCAAAGGGCTGTATCGCGTAGCAGGCGAAAAGGTCATCCTGCGCGGCCGCCTGTTCAAGGATGGCCAGCCCGTTGGGGAGCCGTTTGAGTTGAAAGGTCAAAAGGATAATTTGCCAGCGCTGGTAGAAGCAATTGTGGACAAGGTGTCCGATAGGTTGTAACTGATTTGCGCCGCCAATTGCTTTCGCTTTTCTGGTTCAATACGGTTCTGTAATTTCCTGACAATTAATAAGTTGAGGGGCTCGTGCTAAAGTTTGCTTACGTTTTAAAAAATCAACCCTATGAAATCGCTTTTACTACCTTTTATACTCCTCTTGTCGACCTTGGTGCAGAGCCAGACGCCGCGTTTGGTGGTTCCAATCGGGCATGCTTCGGTGGTCCAATCCGTCGCTTTTTCGCCCACCGGGAAAACAGTTTTAACCGGCAGCTGGGATGGGACGGCCAAACTTTGGAATTTAGCAGGGCATGAATTACAGACTTTTCCCGGAGCGGGTTGGATTAGCGCGGTGGCCTTTTCACCCGACGGGAAAACAGTCTTAACCGGCAGTTCAGATGGGAAAGCCAGACTTTTCGACTTAGCAGGGCGCGAGTTACAGGTTTTCTCTCCTAATGCTGCCGTCGAGGGTATCCATGCCGTAGCTTTTTCGCCAGATGGGCAAAAGCTGGTAACCGGAGGGGAGGATGGCGTTGCCCGGTTATGGAACTTGTCGGGCCAGGAACTACAGACTTTTAGTGCAGCTTCTTCGGCCATGCTCGCGGTGGCGTTTTCCCCCGATGGCCAACAACTGCTGACCGGCGGGTTGGATTGCCAGGCTACCCTTTGGGATTTGTCTGGACAAGTAGTTAAAACTTTTTCCGGTTCGGCAAAGTCCGGGGGCATCTACGCCGTCGCATTTTCTCCCGACGGCCAACAGATTTTGACCGGAGGTGCGGATGGAATGGCCCGGTTATGGAACGTGTCGGGCCAGGAAATACAGACCTTCGCCACCCAATCTTTTACCGTCCTCGCGGTGGCTTTTTCGCCCGATGGCCAACAAGTATTCACGGGAACCTTGAATGGTGAAGCTATCCTTTGGGACCGCTCCGGACAGGTGGTAAAAACGTTCTCCGGTTTGTCAGATGTGGATGAGATCAACGCCGTGGCTTTCTCTCCCGACGGGAAGCAAATTCTGACCGGCCACCGGGTTGAAATGGCCAAACTTTGGGACTTGTCCGGATCGGTCATGCAGACTTTTGTCGGACATACCAATCAAGTTTTGGACGTGGCTTTTTCTCCCGACGGCAAAAAGATCTTGACCAGCGGATCGGGCGGAAGTACACCTGCTGCCATCCTGTGGAATCTCGCTACGATGGCGATAACGTCCTTCCAGGGGCACCAGGACAGGGTGATGTCGGCGGTGTTCTCACCCGCTGGTGACCAGGTTTTAACCAGCAGTGTGGATGGTACCGCCAGGCGGTGGGACCTTTCCGGAAAGACCCTGCAGACTTTCGATGGTTATGTGACTTCGGCAGCCTTCTCACCCGACGGGCAGCAGATTTTGACCGGCACACAAGATTTTACGGCTAATCTTTGGGACCTGTCCGGGCAGTTGTTGCAGGTTTTTAGCGGACACGAAAGTACCGTAAATTCGGTAGCCTTTTCTCCTGACGGTCGGCAGGTGTTGACCAGCAGTATGGATGAAACGGCCAGGCTGTGGGACCTGTCCGGCAAGACGCTGACGACATATTCCGGGACTAGAGGTCATTCTCCTTACGAACGTGCGGCCTTTTTTTTACCTGCAGGGAACGGCGTTTTAACCAATATGATTCCTGTCACCGATCTCGAGTTGAAACTGTGGGATCTCGCCGGGGAGGAGCAACAGGTTTTCTCTGGGCACGGCGGGTTGTTTTATAGCGATTTTTCCCCTGATGGCCAGCAGCTGCTGACGAGCAACTTCGATGGCACAGCGAGCCTTTGGGACCTTGCCGGCAAGGAGTTGCGCACTTTTGGAACACCCACCAAAGCCGTTGCAGCAGCAACCTTTGCGCCTAACGGCAACCAGATCCTTACCGTCAACCGCGACAACACCCTGACCATCTGGGACATTAAAGACAGTAAAGAATTGGCCAGTTTGATCCTCCTTGATTCCACCGACTGGGTCGTCACCACGCCTTCGGGGCTTTTCGATGCTTCGCCCGGAGCGATGAAGCAAATGTACTACATGGTCGGGCTGGAGCTAATCGAACTGGAACAGCTCAAAGAACGCTACTACGAACCAGGGTTGCTGCAAAAGACATTGGGTTTTGACGAAGGCACGGTACGCGATGTATCCGCCCTTCAGCAGGTAGCGCTTTACCCCGAAATCAGGGCGGATATCACGGCGACTACCCTTAATGTAGCCCTAACGATCCGCTCCGGTGGTCTGGGCCAACTCAGCCTGTTCATCAACGGCAAAGAAATGGCAGCAGACATTAATTCCGACCGAAAAACGACCCTCTCGATTGATCTGCGGGCGTACAACAAGTTCTACCTTCCGGGCACCAATACCCTGGCGCTGCGGGTCTACAATGAGGCCAACTGGCTAAAGAGCCAGGCGTATGAGCTGGCCTACACGCCACCAGCGGCCGGGAAAGGCACCGGGAGCAACACCCTCCAAACGCTGGGCAATGCCAAGCCCGAGCTCTACGCCATCGTGGTCGGGACTTCCGACTACAGCGGCCGGGAATTGGACCTCACTTTCCCCGACCTCGACGCTGCCGCCATGGCCAGCGCCTTCGCGGCAGCGGGTAGTCGTTTGTTCGAAGACCGCATCCACTTGAAGGTATTGACAACTACCGGAAAGACCGCCAAGGAGGTCTCCTCGAAAGCCAATATAGCAGCAGCTTTCGCGGCTTTTGCGGCCGAGGCCAAGCCCACCGATATCCTGATCGTCTACTTTTCCGGACACGGACTTACCTACGGCGCCGCCGAAAAAAGCCAGTTTTACTACCTGACCAAAGACATCGCCAGTGCCGACCTCAAGGACGACGAAGTTCGCAACAACTACACCGTTTCTTCCGAAGACCTGACCCGCTGGCTCACCGCTATTCCCGCCAGAAAGCAGGTCATGATCCTGGATGCCTGCAACTCGGGTAAGGTCGTCGAATCATTAGCTACCGTGGGAGCCCGATCGCTTAGCTCCTCCCAGATCCGGGCTTTCGACCGCATGAAAGACCGCACAGGCATGTTTATCCTCACGGGCGCTGCGGCCGACAAAGTGAGCTTCGAAGCCAGCCAGTACGGTCAGGGCCTCCTCACGTTCAGCTTGTTGCAGGGCATGAGCGGCCTGGCGCTGACACCCGATAAGCGGGTGGACGTGATGACCCTTTTTCAGTATGCCCGCGACGAAGTACCGGTTTTGGCCAAAGGCATCCGGCAGGTACAGGTGCCGGTATTGGCCTTCCCCGCTGGCGGCGGCAGTTTTGATATTGGCATGGTGGATGCGGGCGTGAAAATCCCGCTGGCACAGGTCAAACCGGTTTTTATCCGCAACAACTTCCAGGACGAGGACAACTTCGACGACGGGTTGGGCCTGACCCAGGCACTGGCCGCTTATTTTCAGGAGATTACTGCGCGTGGTGCCCAGGCCGACGTGATCTACGTGGATGTGAATGCGTACGAGGATGCCTATTCCATCAAAGGCCGTTACACCGTCAGCGGTGAGGTCGTAGCCGTTCGGGGGCGCCTTTTTAAAGGCAAAACCGCACTGGGCGATTTTCAATTGACGGGCAAAAAAGACGCCCTACCAGCGCTGGTAGAAGCGATTGTAGATAAGGTGTCGGAGATGTTGTAAAGCCCAATGAGCCAGTATAACCAGTTGGTTTAGCGTATATGCTTTATTTATTTATCAACTATGAATTATCAATCTATGCGATCATTGCTGTTTTTCCTCGTGGCTTTTATGCAGTTTACGGGTGCCACTGCTCAAAAAACCGAACTTGGTCTGCCGCTTGGGCACCGGGATGACATTATCCACCTGAGCTTTTCGCAAGACGGAAAATATTTGCTCACTGCTGGATGGAGCAGCATGAAACTTTGGGATGTACAAACAGGGAAGCTGATCCGGTATACCGATCAGCGCGGTGCTTACAATGCTGTCACCTTGTCTGGGGATGCCCAATTTGTGTACTTCAACGACAGCGCTACCGACCCGGTAGACTTGGTTTGGGATATTGAAAATAAGACCGTAATTCGAACTGGAGATTCACAAGATGCTTTTTCCGATGAGAAGGATGCCAAATTCGGCGAAGGGGGGCTCTTTTCTCCTTCTGGGCGGTTGGTTTTGCAAACAGCCTACGATTATGACCGGGAGGTGACCCGTTTTCAAGTGCTTCGCTTGCCTGGTAATGCGGTGGTAGATGGTTTCGAAACCAAGGGGGATGTAAGTCGTGCTGTTTTTTCGGCCGACGAAAAAGCGGTGTACCTGGTGGGCATAAACCAACCGGAAGGAGAATTCCTTCAGCGAGATTTGCAGAACCATCGCTTCTTGCCAGTATTTGGTCCGGCAGGGTTTCAATTGCAGGGCGCGGTGGTTTCACCCAGGCTCCTGCAAGCTGTCCTGTGGCGTGAAAACCAGGACTATGAGCTGTGGGATCTCAAATCAGCGAAGATGATTCGCAAGGGGGTGTTGCCCGCAGTGTTTCAGGAATGGTATACGTCCTTTGAAATATTTGACGCGAAAGGTTTTTCCCCTATTTTGGGTTTTGGCCCCACCAGCCCCCTGGCTATCCTGGGCGAAGGCCCGCATACGCTCCGGCTATTCGATCTGGCCACCGGGCGCGACCAGCACACCCTGACGGATAATTCCATGCGCTTCAAAATGGCCATCTTTAGTCCCGATGGTAAGCAGCTGGCTGTTACCGACCAGAAAAACATCCAACTGTGGGAGGTAGAAACCGGCCAACTCATCCGGACCTTCGAGGGGCAGGCCCGTTTTTTTGCAGGAACCGCTCCTCAGCCCACGGAAGAGGGGGTATTTGTTCCCATGGAGACGGGCCTGCGGTTTTGGAATTTTACCACGGGCGGCATCACCGGGACGTGGCCAGGCGCCAGTGGAGTAGATGAGCACAACAATCCCTTTCAGTTGACGGCTGAACCCACTGCGCAGCTCCAAATCTGGCAAACGCCCACTACTTTGGTCAAAAAATTACCGCTGCTTTCCAAAACTATCCCTGCGCCAGTAGCCACCTACTTGTCGGCAGACCTTAAAAAGGCCATCTTTATTCAAAAAGGATGGGATGTACAGGATACCTTATGGGTATGGGACCTGGATCGGGATCGTTCTTTGTTGCTTCTGGAACAGGATTTCAAAGCCATTAGTCCGGATCTGCGCTTCGGAATTGCCAAATCCTATGGTACCGATGAATATGGATACCGTGTGCCGAAGGGGGCTGAGTTTTGGAATCTGGAAACGGGTAAAATGGTACGTACCCTTGCTGGGTACGCCTTCCCGATTTATGGGGATGATTCCGAAACCTTTACCTGGTCGACAGACGGGAAATTGCTGTTACATTGCCACGTAGAATTTTATACCCAGGAAAAAGTATGCCGTCTTTTTGACCTGGAAAGCGGACAGCTTTTGAACATGTTTGTGGTGGAAGGAGCAGGACTGAATCCCGTTTTTACCTTTTCTCCGGATAATAAAACGTTGCTGGTGGCTATCTCTGACAGTCGGGAAGAAATACCCCCCATCCAGTTGTTGGATGCCCGGACGGGCCAGGTGATTCGTCGCTTCGACGGGCCAAAGGATGGCGTATTGGCCCTGGCCTTTTCGGCCGACGGCCGCTTTGTGTACAGCGCGGGTACCGATTACGCCCTGCGCCTCTGGGAAACCGCCAGTGGCAAAGAATTGGCCGCCCTAATCGCCCTGGGCGAAAAGGACTGGGTCGTGACCACCCCGAGCGGTTTGTTCGATGCCTCACCCGGTGCCAGAAAATGGATGTTTTATACCGTCGGTCGCGAAGTGATCGAACTGGAACAGCTCCAGGAGCGGTACTACGAACCCTATCTGTTGCCCAAGTTATTGGGGATAGCTCCGGGTGGAACCCGCCCGGTAAATGAATTGGACCAGCTATCCCTTTATCCTTTGATCGACCGGGTTTCCCTGGAAAATGACCGATTAAAGATTCATCTGGAACCGCGTAAAGGGGGTATTGGTCAGGTAATCCTGCTACTCAATGACCACATTACTTTAGCCGACAACGCCAACCCGGATTTCAAAGCGGACTTCGAGGTGGATCTGAAGCGCTTTTCAGCTTATTTTATTACCGACTCCATCAATCGCTTGTCTTTACGGGCCTACAACCAAGCTGGTTGGCTCAAAGGCCCTGCCTACCCGATCAATTACCGGCCAGTTGGCGTCAGCGGTCGGGGAGTGGCTGGCGACAACCTCCGGCCGTTGAACGCAACCAGGGACGCTGACCTGGAGGCCATCAAACTCTACGCCCTGGTGATCGGTACCTCCAATTTTCGCGGCGAACAACTCCGGCTCAATTACCCGGACAAGGACGCCGTAGCCTTTGCCGAGGCCCTGACGGCTACCGGCAAGCAGCTCTTTGGTGACAACATGACCATTAAGCTGCTGACCACCAGCGCCGACCCCTGGCCCCGCAAGGCCGAAATTGCCACAGCCATGCAGGAAATTGCCGCCCAGGCCACCCCCAACGATGTCCTGTTGGTCTACCTCTCGGGGCACGGGGTTACCTATCCGCCCAACAGTGAAAAAGGACAGTTCTACTACCTCACCACCGATATCATCGGCGACAAACTCGACGACCCGGAAATTCTCAATACCCAGGCCATCGCCCAGGACACCCTGCAGAAATGGATTCAGCAGGTGAAAGCCCGCAAACGCATACTCATTCTCGACGCCTGCAACTCGGGCCGGGTGGTAGAAAGCCTGGCACCGGGCGAGAAATCGCTCAACGCCGATCAGCGCCGTGCCCTGCAACGTATGGAAGACCGCAGCGGCATGTTCGTGTTGGCTGGCAGCGCTGCCGACAAGTCGAGTTTCGAAGCCAGCCGGTTTGGGCACGGCCTGCTCACCTACAGCCTGCTCAACAACATGCCGAAGGTGGCGGCTGCCAATAAAACCTTCATCGATATCGGCCAACTTTTCAGCAGTGCAATGGAAGAAGTGCCGCTGCTCGCCAAGGATATCAAAAAGGTGCAGCAGCCGGAAATGATCGGCGCGGCAAGTTACGATATTGGAATTATTGCCGGGGAACCCCCCTACCAGATCCCGCAGATTCTACCCGTCTTTATCCACACCAACTTCATTGATGGCCAAAAATTCAAAGACCTGCAGGCGGTGTCCAAAGCCGTAGACGGCTATCTCCAGGGGCTTGGTGCGGAAGCCGATCCGGTGTTGGCGTTCTGGGACCTCAACGAATTCTCCGGTGACCATTATTACCTCGGTGGGACCTACCGGACCGAGGGAGAAACCATTGCCGGAGAGGCCAAATTGTACCGCCAGGACAAAGAGTTGATGACCATACCGTTTTCCGGTACGGTCGGAAAACAGGAGGTGCTCGCGGAACAAATAATCGATGCCGTTGCTGGTTTTTTGAGTAAACAACGGTAGTTTTTCTTTTGAAACCAGCTTCCGCGAGCTGGGGGTAGTTTGGCATTTGCGCCACTTCTACTGCTTGTAAACACTCACACTCACACACAACACTATGAAACACTACATCCTACCCCTTTTACTACTCCTATCGACGCTGCTATACAGCCAGGTGCCGCGTTTGCAGGTGCCAATTGGCCATACTGACGTGGTCAGTGCCGTCGCTTTTTCGCCCGACGGGCAAACCGTTTTAACCGGCAGTTGGGATGGTACGGCCAAACTTTGGGACCTGGCCGGGCGCGAATTGCAGGCTTTCGCTGCCAATGGGTGGTGTAGTGCCGTCGCCTTTTCGCCCGACGGTAAAACCATTTTAACTGGCAGTTTCAACGGCACCGCCCAACTTTGGGACTTGTCTGGGCGCAAATTACAGACCTTCTCCGATCCGGTCATCGTTAATGCCATCTATGCGGTCGCTTTTTCGCCCGATGGGCAACGGATTTTGACGGGTAGCGAGGATGGAACGGCCAAATTGTGGGATATTTCGGGCCAGCAGCTGAGGACCTTTAATGCCGATGGTTCGGCGGTGCTCGGCCTGGCTTTCTCACCCGATGGCCAACAGCTTTTGACGGGAACATTGGGGGGCAAAGCCCTGCTCTGGGAATTGTCGGGCGAGGTGGTCAGGTCTTTCGCCGATCCTGCTTCTACTGCCGCCATCAATGCATTGGCTTTTTCCCCCGACGGACAATTGGTGGTAACCAGCGACGGGGGTGGTAAAGCCAGGCTATGGGATATTGGGCCAGCAGCTACAGACCTTTGTTCCACCCTCTTTCGTTCGTTCCCTCGCGTTTTCACCCAACGGAAAACAACTGTTAACGGGCACTTTGAACGGCGAAATTATGCTCTGGAGCCTGTCTGGCCAGCTTTTAAAGACCTTCTCCGGGTATTCCGCTACTGACGTCATCCATGCGGTCGCTTTTTCGCCCGACGGCAAACAA
>Ga0213861_10002793_pt1 | contig 14757 bp, 17 predicted proteins | sample PICome_4_FD_160110 | JGI IMG/M metagenome (GOLD analysis project Ga0213861, IMG submission 160110) | Coastal seawater microbial communities near Pivers Island, North Carolina, United States - PICO131 | ecosystem: Environmental > Aquatic > Marine > Coastal | place: USA: North Carolina... | reverse complement strand
GACGTTGCAAAAATATTTAAAAGAACACCTTATCTCGCGGATTTAAAACCCGGTGGAAAATATGTAGCCAAAGATATGTGGGAAGCTGGTGGTGTCCCTATGTTATTAAAAACTTTATATGATGGAGGATATATTCATGGCGGGTGTATGACGGTTACAAGTAAAACAATGAAAGAAAATTTGGCTAATATTAAGTTTAATACTAACCAAAACGTGTTAAGAGAATATAATAACCCACTTTCTCCAGATGGTGGAGTTGTTGGACTAAAAGGCAATTTAGCTCCAGAAGGAGCAATTGTAAAAATTGCAGGATTAAAAAAAATACAATTTACAGGCAAAGCCAGATGTATTGGCAACGAAGAAGATGCAATGAAAGCAGTACAAACAAAAAAATACAAAGACGGTGATGTAATAATAATTAGATACGAAGGTCCAAAAGGTGGACCAGGAATGAGGGAAATGCTTTCAACAACTGGAGCTATTTATGGACAAGGCAAGGGTGAAAAAGTTGCACTTATAACAGATGGAAGGTTTTCAGGAGCTACTAGAGGTTTCTGTGTTGGTCACGTTGGTCCAGAAGCTGCGATGGGTGGTCCAATAGCACTTCTTAAAAATGGAGATGTAATAGATATAGACGCAAAAAAAGGTTCAATTAATGTTAGGCTTACTAGCGCACAATTAAAAGCTAGAAGAAAAAAGTGGAAAGAAAAAAAATCAAGTTTTGGATCTGGAACTATTTGGAAATATGCTCAAACAGTAGGACCTGCTTATCTCGGTGCTCCAACACATCCAGGTAAGAAAAAAGAAGTTAAAGAATATTCAAAAATTTAATGAAAATACGTCCAGTAATTTTATGTGGCGGTTCGGGTACAAGACTTTGGGCTGATCAAAAACATCATCAACCAAAGCAATTTATTGATTTTGGAAATTGGACCTTATTCGGAAAAACTTTAGAGAGGATAAAAAATTCAATATTTGATTATCCAATAATAAGTACTAATAAAGAATATATAAGTGAAATTAAAAAACATTTAAGATTAAAAGGTTTTAAAAAATATATAATTATTCTTGAACCAGCAAAAAGAAATACTGCTCCTGCTATACTTAGTTCAGCATTAATAAAAGAAGTACCTGATAACCAACCCTTAATTTTTTTAACATCAGATCATTTAATTGAAAAAACAAACCTGTTTAATAAATCTATTAAACAAAACCAAAAATACTTGACAGATAAAAATATCTTTATATTTGGCATTAAACCCTCAAACACTTCTTCTGAGTTTGGTTATTTTTTATCAAAACGAGTAAACAATAAATATAAGGTAATAAAATTTATTGAAAAACCAAATTTAGAAAAAGCAAAAAAAATTATTAAAAAAAATGCTTATTGGAATGCAGGAATGTTTTTTCTAACAAAAAAATCAATAATTAATAACTTCAAGAAATATCAAAATAGAAGCTTTAATCATTGTTTAAATTCTGTAAAAAAATCAAAATTTAAAAATAAGATTTATTCTCTCAAAAAAAATGACTTTTTAAAATGTAAGTCAATTTCTTTTGATTACGCAATTTTGGAAAAATCAAAAGATATAAATGCTATAAACTTAAATATACCTTGGTCTGATCTAGGTAGTTGGAAAGAAATTTGTAAAGTTTATGATAAATTAAAGACTAAATATCAAAAAAAGAAAAATATTTTTTACAGACCTTGGGGCAGGTATACAAACTTGTATAACGGTAAAAATTTTTTAATTAAAGAACTTTATGTAAAACCAAAAGGAGTTTTAAGCCTTCAAAAACATTTTCATCGTTCTGAACATTGGGTTGTGACTCAAGGAACTCCAAAAATAACTCTCAACAAAAAAATTTTTTTTTTAAAAACTAATGAAACTATTTTTATACCAGTTAAATCTATTCATAGAATAGAAAATCCATACAAGAAACCGGTAAAAATAATTGAAGCTCAATTAGGGTCAATTTTAAAAGAAACCGATATAGTTAGATATCAAGATATATACGGTAGAGTTAAATAATTTCTAGTTCGATTGGTGTGTGATCAGATGGTTTTTCTTTGGATCTTGGTTTTTTATTTATATTAATTGATTTTATATTCTCGATTAAATTGTTTGATAGTAGAAAATGATCAATTCTCATACCATAATTTTTTTGCCATGATCCTGCAAAATAATCCCAAAAGGTATATTCTTGTTTTGTTTTATTTTTAAAACGATACACATCTTTAAAACCTAAATTAATTAATTCTCTGTATTTTTTTCTTATTTCCAGTCTTCCCAAAGCATCGTTTTCATATCTTTTAAAATCATGAACGTCTATTTCTTCAGGGATAATGTTAAAATCTCCAGCAATTAACAAATTAGGGTTTTTAACCAGTTTTTTCTTTACGCTATTAACAAATTTTTTCAACCACGCTTTTTTATAATCATATTTTTCAGTATCTACTGGGTTACCATTAGGCACATATATATTTATGATTTCAATTTTTTTTTTATTTATATTTAATTCAGCTGTTATAATTCGAGATTGGTTCAAGTTATCTTTTATAAAATCAATATTAATATTATCTAATTTTAATTTTGAAATAATAGCAACCCCATTGTAGCTTTTCTGTCCAAAAACATAAGATGAATATCCAAGTTTTTTAAATTCATCATTTGGAAAATTTTCATTTTGTGTCTTAATTTCTTGTAGCAAAAGCACATCAGGAGTAGTGTCTTTTATATAATTTTTTATGTTGTCTATTCTCGCTCTAACAGAATTTACATTCCAGGAAATAATTTTCATTAAATTGAAAATGATAATCCACACCCACAAGAAGCTGTAGCTTTTGGGTTATTTATAACAAATGAGTCACCAATCATCTCTTTTTTGAAATCAACTACTGAGCCAGAGATTATTTGAAGTGAAGAATTATCTATAATCACTTTATCAAAAATTATATCATCATTATTAGATTTTGAGTCAAAACCAAAGTTGTATTTAAATCCTGAGCATCCACCTCCCTGCACAGTGATTCTGAAATATTTTTTATCACCACCAGCAACAATTTTATTAATTTGTTTGATTGCCTGATCAGTGAAAGTTAATTTTTTTTCCATAAACGTTATTTTTCTAGTATATAATCTTAATTAATAGCATGCAAAAAAAAGAATTGCCAAAATTATCTAAATTAGCAGTGCCCTACCAATCAAAAGGTAGATTTTTTAAAGAAAAAAAAAGTAAATTCAGAAACGATTTTCAAAGAGACAGAGATAGAATTATTCACTCTACGGCATTTAGACGCCTTAAACATAAAACTCAAGTTTTTGTTAATACTACAGGAGATCATTTTAGAACAAGAATTACACATTCTTTAGAAGTATCACAAATAGCTAGAACGCTTTCTAAATTTTTCAATTTAAATGAAGATCTTTCTGAAACTCTTAGCTTAGCTCATGATCTAGGCCATACTCCATTTGGACATGCTGGAGAAGAAGCTTTAAATAGTTGTATGAAAAATTATGGAGGATTTGATCACAACATACAAACTCTTAGAATTATAACAATTTTAGAGAATAGGTATTACAAATTTAATGGTCTCAATCTTTCTTTTGAAACATTAGATGGTTTAATTAAACACAATGGACCGATAAAAGATCAAACAAATTTTAATAAAATTTTAAGTAAAAATTTTTTTAAAAATAAAATAAATTTTCATTCCAACTCATCTTTGGAGGCTCAAATAGCATCTATTTCCGACGATATAGCTTATAATAGCCATGATCTTGAAGATGGTTTAAAAGCAAATCTTTTCGAACTTAATGATTTAAAAAACATACCTGTTCTCAATAAATTAATTGAAAAACATATTAAAAAAATAAAAAAATATTCAATTGATTTAGTTATTAGACAAATAATAAGAGAAATTATTGACGAAATGGTAAGCGATCTTATTACATCAACAAAAAAAAATATAAAAGTTAATCAAATTAAAAATTTACAAGATGTTCATAAATTCAAAAATCTTCTAGTAAATTTTTCAGATCGAATGAAAAATTTTGACATAAATATAAAAAGATTTTTAAAACATAAAATGTATTTTCACAACAAAGTGAAATCTAAAACCCTATATGGAAAAAAAATAATTACTAAATTATTTACAAAAATAAGAAGTAATCCAAGAAAATATATAAATATTAAAAAATACAACAACTCAAATATCGAAAGAGTTATATGTGATTATATTGCTGGAATGACAGATAGATATGCAATAAATCTATATAATCAAATAAAATGAATATTTTTGAATATCACTTAAAAGAAATACAAAATCTAATTTTAGCTAATAAAAAAACATTAAAATTAGAAAATATAAATAATTTAAAAAATGTAAATTTAGAGGTGCCGCCACATCAATTTAATTTCGATTTATCATGTAATATTGCAATGGTTCTCGGTAAATCTAATAAACTAGATCCAAAAGACTTAGCTAAAAAGATTAGAGAAATGTTTTTAAAAAAAATTACTAATTTTTCATCAGTTGAAGTTGCTGGACCAGGTTTTTTAAATATTAAACTTTCCAAAGACGCATTGATAAAAAATATCTATTCAATAATTGAAAGAGACAAAACTTATGGCTCTAATAAGAGCAACAAAACCTATAATATCGAATTTGTTTCAGCCAATCCAACAGGACCAATGCATGTCGGTCACTGCAGGGGAGCTATATATGGAGATGTGTTAAGTAATTTACTAAAGTTTAATGGAAATAAAGTTACGAAAGAATATTATATTAATGATTATGGCAATCAAATTAAAAACTTTGTAGAGTCCGTTTTTTGTAGAATTCAAGAGATAAAATATAAAAAAGAATTTCCTAAAAATAAAAGTTTATATCCGGGCTTATATATAAAAGACATCGCAGCAAAAATATTTAACGAAGACCAAAATATTGATTTTAAAGATTTTGAAAAAAATTTTAAATTCTTAAAAGAAAAATCATTATCTGAGTCAATGAATTTAATAAAGAAAGACTTAAAACAACTGGGCATAAAACACGATAATTTTTTTTCTGAAACAGAAATTGTAAAAAAAAACCTGGTAAAAAAAGCGGTAGAAAAACTTAAAGAAAAAAAATATGTTATACAAGGCTATCTTCAACCTCCTAAAGGTGAAATAAATAAAAATTGGAAAAAAACTAAAAGATTAATTTTCAAATCAACTTTATTTGGTGATGACAAAGATAGAGCACTTCAAAAAAATGATGGTTCTTGGACTTACTTTGCTAATGATGTTGCGTATCATATGGACAAAGTAAATAGAAATTATGATAATTTAGTCAATATTCTTGGTGCTGATCATACGGGATACGTCAAAAGAATTTCAGCTGTAGTTTCAGCCCTTTCAGAAAACCAAACAATACTTAATTGTAAAGTTTGTCAATTAGTAAAGCTATATAAAAAGGGTGAGCCTTTTAAAATGTCAAAAAGAGCCGGTGATTTTATTTCCGCTCAAGACTTACTAAATGAAGTAGATAAAGACTCAATTAGATTCATGATGTTAAATCGAAGTAATGATGTAGAACTAGATTTTGATTTTGACAAAGTAAAAGATAAAACAAAAGATAATCCTGTTTATTATGTTCAATATGCTTATGCTAGAATTAACTCTCTTATAAGATCTTTGGATATAAATTTATCAAATAAAATTTCATTAAATAAAGAAGATTTTAATTTAAATGAATGGGAAGAAAAAATTTTAAGAAAAATTTTTGAGTGGCCTAAAATTATAGATTCAGCCTCAAGAAAATTTGATTTACATAAAATTCCTTTTTATTTGTATGAACTTTCAACTTTATTTCACGCATATTGGAGTAAAGGTAATGAAGATAAAAAATATAAATTTATTGATAAAAATGAAATTAAAAGAAAAGAAATATTAATAGTTATACATTTGGTATCTATAGTTATACAAAATGGAATGAGTATACTTGGTGTATCATTGCCTTATAAAATGTGATGAAAAAATTAGTGAATATATTATTTTTTATAATAATTTTAATTTTTTTTTTAGGCACATACAGATATTACTCTTCTAATAAAAACATAGATATTAAAAAATTTAATCGCACAAATATTAATCAAATTTTAAATACCAAAATATCAAGCTTACCAATATTAAACGATGATACAAATAATGTTATTAAATTTAATGACGGTTACTCTAATAAAATTAATAATGACAAACCAAGAAGTTTTTGGGATCTTTTAAATTCTCAATGAAAAAGAAAGCAATAATAGTAAGTATTAAAGGCCTAAAATTAACATCAAGAGAAATATTACTTTTATCTAAAGAAAAGCCTTGGGGATTAATTTTGTTTAAAAGAAATATAAAATCTGTAACACAAATTAAAAAATTAATTAAAAGTATAAGAAATTATGTTAAAGATAAAAAATTTCCTATTTTGATTGATGAAGAAGGATCAAGAGTTTCTAGATTAAGAAATATAATCAATCATAATTTTGATGTAAATTATTTTGGCAATTTATATAAGATAAATAAAAAAATTGCAGTTAATTTATATAAAAAATATTTGAGAATTTTATCTGGTGAGTTAAAAAAAATTGGAATTAATATTAATACTATTCCAGTTCTTGATATATCTAGAAAAAACACCAATAAAGTTATTGGCAATAGAAGTTTTTCTAAAAAAAAAGAAATCGTAAAAGAATTGGGAAAAATAACAATTAAAGAATGTCATGCAAAAAAAATTGTAACAGTTATAAAGCATATTCCAGGGCATGGCTGCTCTAGTATAGATAGTCATTTTAAAACTCCAAAGGTAAACCTAAGTGAAAAAATTTTAGATAAAATCGATTTTTATCCATTCAAATCTACAACAGCTAAATTAGCTATGACGGCACATATACTTTATACTAAAATTGACTCTAAAAATGTTTCAACTTTCTCAAAAAAAATAATTAAAGAAATAATTAGAAAAAAAATAGGCTATAAGGGGATTTTAATGTCAGATGACATATCAATGAAAGCTTTAAATTATGATCTAGTTACAAATGCAAAAAAATCATTGTCAGCGGGTTGCAATTTGGTCTTATACTGCGCTGGAAATATTAAAGACAACTTTAAATTGATCAAGTCTGTTCCATATATTGATAAATTCACTGCTAAAAAAACATCGGAAATTTATAAGATTTTAGGGTAAAATTATTAATGGAATCAAATAACTTAAATCAAATATCAATAAATATTCCTAATTATAATGGTCCTTTAGAAGTATTATTAGATTTAGCAAAATCACAAAAAGTAGATTTAGCAGAAATATCAATTACTCAACTTGCAGATCAATTTTTAGAATTTATAAAAAATAATAAAAATTTAAATTTAGAAACTGCTTCAGAATTTTTACTTATGGCAACTTGGTTGGCATATTTGAAATCTAAATTATTACTTCCAGAGGATGATGAAGATGATTTTAAAGCTTTAGAAGTTGCTGAGAGATTAAAATTACAATTAAAAAAACTTGAATTAATAAGAATTTTATCAGATCAAATGCTACAAAAAAAAAGATTAGGCATTGATATTTTTACAAGAGGGATGAAGGGAGGGATTAGATCAATTAATACCCCTGTTTACAATGTTTCACTTTATGAACTATTAAAAACGTATTCAAGTTTGCAAATGCAAAAAACTTTTCAAAATATTAGTATACCAAAACTTCCAGTTTTAACTACAGAAGAGGGCATAAATCATATTAAAGATAATTTAGAAAAAATTAACGAATGGAAAAATATTTTTGAATTAATACCAGAATTTTATTTAAAAAATAAAATGAAAAGAACCGGCATTGCAGGTATTTTTGCTGCAAGTTTAGAGCTCACTAAAGAGGGTATAACCAAAGTTTCCCAAAAAAAACAATTTGATAATATGATGATTAAAAAATCTTAATATGCCAAATAAAAAAAAAAATAATGTCATAAATTTCCCATCAAATCCATCAAAAATAGAAAGACAAGTCGAAGCAATTTTATTTGCTGCTTCAGAACCTCTTGATCTTGAAACAATAGAAAAAAGACTTCAGACTAACGTTAATATAAAAAAAATTTTAGAAAATATTAAAAAAATTTATAAGAATAGAGGTATTAATCTAGTTTATATAAAAAACAAGTGGTCTTTTAGAACAGCAGAGGATTTATCAAAATTAATGGCTCTTCAAAAATCAACACAAAAAAAACTGTCTAAGGCCACAATAGAAACACTAGCTATTATCGTATACCATCAACCCGTTACAAGATCAGAGATAGAAGAAATACGAGGAGTCTCTTTTGCAACAAATACAATGGAAACTCTTCTTGAATTAAATTGGGTGAGACCTGCTGGAAGAAAGGACGTTCCTGGTAGACCAATACAATACGCTACAACTGAAAATTTCCTAAATCATTTTAATATCCAAAAATTGTCAGATCTACCAACTATTGATGAACTTGGTTCTGCTGGTCTTATTGATACTTCTAGTATAGATAAGTCAATTTTTGGTACAGGTAAATTTTTTAAAGAGCAGTCTATTGAAGAAAAGAAAAATGACATCTACCAGAATATTGATGAAGCAATTAAAAAAGCCCCCGATGAAGAAAAATAAACATATTTATTTGCTCTAAATTATTGTATATAAATAGTATATGGGAAATATTGGTTGGACAGGTATAATAATAATTGCAATATTGGTTGTTATTCTTTTTGGTAAAGGCAAAATATCAAGTATCATGGGAGATCTTGCTAAAGGAATAAAGAGTTTCAAAAAAGGTATGTCTGACGACAATACTCCTGAAAACGATAGTTCTAACAAAAACTCAGATAATTCAAATTCTGATAATAAATAATCCAATATGCCTCAAATTGGTTGGTTAGAGATTTTAGCGATAGTTATTATCGCTATTTTGGTTTTAGGTCCAAAAGAATTTCCAATAGCTTTAAAAAAGATTGGATCATATTTCGGTAAATTTAAAAATACCTTAAGCAGCTTTCAAAGAGAAGTTTCTTCTGTAACAGACAATATTGACATTGAAAAAGATATAACAGATCAAAAAAATATAGATAAAAAAAAAATAAAAAAAGATAATGAGTGATAATAATTCATTTACTAGCCACTTTGTTGAGTTACGCTCAAGATTAATAAAATCAATAATCTTTATTATTATAGCATTTGTTATTTCCTATACGTTTGCAGAACAAATTTATTCTTTTTTAGTTAATCCTTATGCAGAAGCTGTTAAAAATGATGAAACACAAAGGCGTTTAATTTTTACTGCGTTACATGAAACTTTTATTACATATTTGAAAATAGCTTTTTTTGCTGCTATTTTTTTAGGAAGTCCAATTTTATTAATTCAAATTTATAAATTTATTGCTCCAGGCTTATATAAAAATGAAAAAAAAGCCTTGCTACCATATTTGATTTTCACACCTATACTTTTTCTAATTGGAGGAATGCTTGTCTATTATTTGGTTATGCCTTTAGCCATTAAGTTTTTTTTATCATTTGAAACTATGGGTTCTGAATCGAGCTTACCAATTCAATTAGAAGCAAAAGTCAACGAATACTTATCTTTGATTATGAGATTAATATTTGCTTTTGGAATAAGTTTTCAATTACCGATATTGCTTAATTTACTCGCAAGAATTGGTGTTGTAAATTCAGAATATTTAAAAAAAAGAAGAAGATATGTAATAGTAATTATTTTTACTTTAGCAGCAATTTTAACACCTCCAGACCCAATTACACAGGTTGGCCTAGCAATACCACTTTTATTACTTTATGAGTTATCTATAATAACAGTAAGATTCACAGAAAGAAAAAATAAAGACGAGAGCACAGAAGATGCATAATTTAAAAGATTTAAGAAAAAATTTAGAAGCTCAAAAAAAAAAATTTAAAGAACGAAACGTTAAATTTGACGTAGATGATTTCAATAAAAAAGATGCATTAAATAAAGATTTAATTATTAAAAAAGAAAAATTAGAACAAGAAAAAAAAATTTTATCTAAGTCTAAAGATCAAAAAAATTTTATTAAATCAAAAAAAATTTCTGAAGAAATATCAATTCTTACAAAAAAACTAAATGATAGTCAGAGTGATTTGAATGATATTCTTTACTCTCTTCCAAATATTGCGCTTAATGATGTTCCTGTGGGCAAAGATGAAACATTTAATAAACTAATAAAAAAAGTAGGAGATATAAAAAATCACAATTTTAAGATAATGTCTCACGTTGAATTAGGCGCTAAGAACAATGGTATAGATTTCGAAACATCGATAAAATTATCAGGTTCTAGATTTGTAGTTTTAAAAGATAAATTTGCTATGCTTGAAAGAGCTCTCATAAATTTTATGTTAGACACGCATGTTAATGAATTTAAATATTCAGAAATTTCACCACCATTAATCGTTAATGAAGAAGTAATGTTTGGAACCGGACAACTTCCTAAATTTGAAGACGATCAGTTTGAAATAAAATTTGATAATTCTGAACAAAGAAAATTTTTAATACCAACAGCTGAAGTTGTTTTAACAAATTTAGTTAGAAAATCAGTGATTGAAAAAAACCAGTTGCCCAAAAGATTTGTTGCTTCCACTCCTTGTTTTAGAAAAGAAGCAGGCAGTTATGGTAAAGATACCAAAGGAATGATTAGACAGCATCAATTTTATAAAGTTGAGCTTGTAAGTATAGTTGAACCCAATAAATGTTCAGCAGAATTAGATCGAATGTTAAATTGTGCAGAAAATATCTTGATAAAACTAGAAATACCTTATCAAGTGATTTTACTTTCTACTGGAGATATGGGCTTTAGTGCTGAAAAAACTTATGACATAGAAGCGTGGATTCCTTCAGAAAAAAAATATAGAGAAATTTCTAGCTGTTCTTCATGCGGAACTTTTCAAGCGAGAAGAATGGGGGCAAAATATAAAACTAATAATGGAAACGAATTAGTAGGAACTCTTAATGGTTCAGGTCTAGCAGTCGGAAGGCTTATGATCGCTTTGATGGAAAACAATCAAAATGAAGACGGAACAATATCAATTCCATATGTATTAAAAAAATACATGAATAATCAAGATAAAATTTAATTATAATTTACTTGTTAATTTAAAGTTTTTCATATAATTCTTCTCTCATGAGTGGACAAGGAATAGCACAATTTATCCCCCTAATATTAATTTTTATCATCTTTTATTTCTTTTTAATTAGACCTCAGCAAAAAAGAGTCAAGGATCACAAAGTTATGGTAGAATCCTTAAAAAGAGGTGACGAAATTATCACATCCGGGGGAATTATAGGCGTAGTAGACCGTGTAATGGAAGACGACAGAATAGAAGTTACTATTAGCGAAAATACAAAAGTTCAAGTTATCAGATCCACAATCACAAGCTTATTAAAAAAAGAAGAAATTAAAAAATAATTCTTTTTCGTGTTAAATTTTTCTAAGATAAATATTTTAACAATCTATTTTTTATTTTTCATTATATCTATTTTTTCATTACTAAATTTTCAAAATAGAGATAATCAGATAATTGAAAAAAAAATTAATTTAGGTTTAGATCTTCAAGGTGGATCTTATTTATTGTTGGAAATTAATTCTGATAATTTAATTCAAGAAAAAATTCAATCAAAAGTTATACCTATAAAAAAACTTTTGAAAGATAATGATATTAATTATAATAATTTCAAAATAAACAACAAAAATTTATCTCTTTCATTAGAAAATGTAGAAAAATTTGATTTATTGTTTAATTCGAGAAAAGATAATTTAGTTAATCCTTATCTGGATAATTATAGATCTTATGAATTAGTATATAAAAAAATCAACAATCAAGAAATAGAAATTTCTTTTTCAAAATTTGGTCTTTTAACAATTAATAATTCTGCTTTAAAACAATCAATAGAAATAGTGCGTAGAAGAATTGATGATGTTGGTACTAAGGAGCCCACAATACTTCAAAGAGGTGAAAAGAGAATATTAGTTGAATTACCAGGTTTAAAAGATCCAGACAGAATTAAAGCTCTTTTAGGTAAAACTGCACAATTAAATTTTAGACTCGTATCTGAAAATAACAATGAGTTTGGAGTAGACGAACTTATTTCAGAAGATGGTGAAAGATTAAACGTAAGCAAAAGAATTGTAATGAGTGGAGAAAATCTAATTGATGCTCAACCAAGTATTCAAAATCAAAATAACGAGCCTACAGTTTCATTTACTTTAGATAGATTGGGAGCTCAAAAATTTGGTAGAGCAACTACAGATAATGTTGGAAAAAGATTAGCCATAGTCTTAGATGGTGAAATTGTTAGCGCTCCGAATATCAATGAACCTATTACATCAGGAAATGGAATGATCTCAGGCAATTTTACATTTCAAGAGGCTACTGATTTAGCATTGTTGCTAAGATCAGGTGCATTACCAACTCCTTTACTTGTAGTTGAGGAAAGAACTGTAGGACCAGATCTAGGAGAAGACTCGATTAAATCCGGAATAACATCGCTAATTGTAGGTTTCATTTTGGTAATTATATTCATGTTATATAAATATCGAGTATTTGGACTAATAGCCAACACGGCATTAATAGCAAACTTATTGATGTTAGTCGGGGTGCTTACAATTTTAGAGGCAACACTGACTTTGCCGGGAATTGCTGGTATTATTTTAACTGTTGGAATGGCTGTTGATGCAAACGTTTTAATATTTGAAAGAATTAGAGAAGAATTAAAAACAGAAAAATCAATAATCCACGCTTTTGACACAGGGTATACTAAAGCAAAGATTACAGTTTTAGACGCAAATATAACAACTTTAATTGCTGCTGTAATTTTGTTTGCTTTTGGTTCAGGGCCTGTAAAAGGTTTTGCTATTACCTTAGGTATAGGAATTGTAACCACACTTTTTACAGCCTATTTTTTAGCACGTCATCTTACATCTTTAATAGTTTTAAACCCTAAGAATAAGGAGATTAAAATTTAATGATCAATTTCAATTTTTCATCAAAATTTAAACATGCAAATATTTTGTCTCTAATTTTATTTGTTCTAAGTGTTATCTTAATTTTTTTTAAAGGATTAAATTACGGTATTGATTTTAAAGGTGGCACACTTATTGAACTTAGATCCAACAATATAGAGGCTGCTTCAATAAGAGATATTCTTAAAGTTATGGATTTGGGAGATGTTAATGTCAAGAAATTTGGTAAAGAAGGTGATTTTTTAGTTAAAGTTGAGCAAAAAGAAAATAATAATAAACTTATACCAGAAATTAAAAAAAATCTTTCAGAAAGTTTAAATTCAGAAGTAAACTTTAGAAGAGTAGAAAATGTTGGGCCAAAAGTTAGCGCTGAACTTCTACAATCAGGAATTATAGCTATATCTTTATCCTTAGCTGCCATGCTTTTTTATATTTGGATCAGATTTGAATGGCAGTTTAGTATCGGTTCAATTATTGCTTTATTTCATGATGTTACAATAACACTTGGAATTTTTTCACTTTTATCTTTGGAAATAAACCTATCAATAATTGCAGCGGTTCTCACCATTGTAGGTTACTCTATGAATGATACAGTTGTTATATATGATAGAATTAGAGAAAATCTTGGCAAATATCATAAATTAGATATTAGTAATATTGCCAATCTATCCATAAACGAAACTCTTTCTCGAACAATAATAACTTCAGTAACTACATTGCTAGCTTTATTTTCTATATTTATTTTAGGCGGAGAAATTTTAAGAGGTTTTTCTTTTGCAATGATTCTAGGTGTGTTAATTGGAACGTATTCCTCAATATTTGTTGCTTCACCAATACTAAAATTATTTAAAGTAAGTTATAAAACTTTAGAAAAAGAAGAAGAAAAAATAGTTCCTTAATAAAGGTTTTGAGCAGCTACCATTGTTAACAGCATTGGTAGTGAAAGAAGTGTGTTTGTTCTAGAAAACAACATTGCAGTTTTGGCTGATGCAGCTTTTTCCTCGGGCGTACACTCAACTATTCCTAGAGCTTTCTTTTGGTTAGGCCAAATTACAAACCAAACATTATAAGCCATTATTATACCCAACCACATTCCAATACCAATGGCTGTATTTTTTCCTCCAGAGCCGTCCAACCCAAGTATCATGGCGCTGTGAACATATCCATTTATCCATGCTAAAATTAAGCCAGATAAAACAGTAAATGCAGCAGCCCATCTAAAATAGAATAGAGCAGCTGGTGCAATCACTTTTCCTATGGCAGGTTTTTGATCATCTGGAATCTTGGACATATTCGGTATCTGAACAAAATTAAAATACCATAATAACCCAATCCACATTATTGCAACAATTACATGAATGTATCTAAATAACCAGCTCCAAAAAAGAGCATCAAAAGAAAAGCCGTCACCAAAATAATGTAATCCTAAAAATAATAAAATTGCTAGACCAAGAGATAAGTGAACAGTTTTTGATAATGATTGTAAGATACTTGTCATGATTCTCTTATAACACAATTTAGTGTATCACGCAGTTTTTTTCATGGAGTTATTACCCATTATTTCTTTGATAAACTTACCTGTATAACTCTCTTTTACTTCAGATACTTTTTCAGGAGAGCCTTCTGCAATAATTTTACCTCCATTAACACCACCTTCAGGCCCCATATCAATGATGTGATCAGCGGTTTTAATTACATCTAAATTATGTTCAATTACAACAACTGTATTAC
>Ga0213861_10002790_pt1 | contig 14764 bp, 12 predicted proteins | sample PICome_4_FD_160110 | JGI IMG/M metagenome (GOLD analysis project Ga0213861, IMG submission 160110) | Coastal seawater microbial communities near Pivers Island, North Carolina, United States - PICO131 | ecosystem: Environmental > Aquatic > Marine > Coastal | place: USA: North Carolina... | reverse complement strand
AATAAAATCATACTTTGTAGTCAACACCCCCTCGCGTTCAGCAATTTTATGCACAACCCATTCATCAATGTAACGGCGGGTGCGCGGATGTTGAATTGAAAAACTCTTTAGGCCCTGGAAAGCCAAATCACCTTTAATTTTTATTCTATAGGATTCTTTACCCGTATGTAAATGATCCGTCCAATCTCCTTTTAACTTCATTTGAACATTGGCAGAATCTGAACCTTCAATAAGCGCCGCCTTCACGTATTTTTTACTACTTGTAGGAATGGCTTCAAAAGTCGTGGCATGCATGATATAACCATCTAATAACAATTGAGAAGAATCAGGGATTGATAGGTTCAACTGAATTGGCAAATCATTTTCAGGTGCCTGCTCCATTCGGACAATCGAAAAATCATCAATATATGCCGTGTTACTGCCTGAAAATACATTCAACGAAATGGTCTCAATACCTGGGCCGACTGTAAATGAAAGTGTATGTTTCCGCCAACCGTTAATTCCTGAATCGGTTTCATCCGTGACCGTGCGATAGTGATACTCGGCGGTTTCACCATGCAAATGTGCCTGCAGCGTTGCATTCCGGCCGGCCGTGCTCACCCAAACAGAAACTTGAATAAACTCACGCGGGGTTAAGTTTCCGAATTTATAGTCTAGTCCGTATTTATTAATTGAATCGAGGCGAATAGAATGCGATCCACTCCGCGCATATTCTTGGCTAATTGCAACACCACTACCTAAAAACGTTGCGGAATCAGAAGTTAAAAAATAAAGGGCACCATCTCTTTCAACGATCTCTTCCAAATCACTTTCAAATGCCCTAACAGAATTAACGTGTTCTGGTAATTGTTCCTCTTTGCAAGAAAACAAAAGGACAGTAAAGATGAAAAAGATAGATAAAATATTCTTCATGTAGGTTTTATCGTACGAGGTCGCAAATTTAATGGTTTGATCTTTTAAACACAAGGTTAACAGGATATTTAAAGATGCTTTACCACTGCGCAATATAAATGCAAGACGACTTGCCTAAAAAGGCTATTCAAAACGCGCATAAAGCGCGTCAATATCCAATTTCTCAATCCCTTCAACCAAGGATCCATCTAACATTATTGATGATTTTAATTCAACCAATAATTCTTGCACGGCATTTTCAACAGTAACTTTATTCAAATCAATCTGAGCACCTTCATATTCAGGTTTTTTCCTGAAGGCAGCAAAAGCATATTCCACGTTATTTATGACAACACTTTTTCCTTCAATTACACTTCCATCTTTTGCGGCAATTCCTGTCACGGCGCCATCAATCTTAATTTCTTTGATTGTTAGCTGTGATGCTTCACCTCCCGAAATTCCTTTATCGCCAGAATTTTTAATGTCCACGAAGCTAATCTCGACATTCGATCCCGAAAAATCTATACAGTCATTTCCCGTATTTGTAAAAGATGAATATCCGAGTTTTCCTGTACAAAAATCGGCGTCAAAACCATCTGAATAAGTGTTAGAAATATTTAGTTCAAAGATACTAAAGTTGCTCCTTACAATATTCAGAGCATCTTCAGACAAATTACCTTCAACATCACAATAGGATATGGTTGTAGGCGTTTCATAAATTGTTACGGCACCGGTTAGCTCCCAATTTTCATAATCCAAATTTGACAATCCTTTAAAACTCACATAAGAAAGTAAGGCTTCTTCTCCATTTAAAACCGTTAGGCCATTTGAAGTGGAATCCCTACAGATGAATTGAATGGGTTTTTCCTTTGTCCCCTCTGCATAAAAGCTATTCGTTGCAATAATTCCTCCACCCGATTTAAACTCAATAATAGTACCCGGCTGAACAACTACTTTATATTCTTCTGGAATCAATAATAGTTGATCTACCACCACATTTCCATTAAAAACCACCACATTATTGCGAATAGAATAATAACTACGCTGCGCTTTGAATTGCCCTTTCAATTGCATTCGTGTTGAAACTCCCCTTGGTTTTTCCCATGTCATTATAGATTTTGCAATGAGCAATTCCGGATTATTTGAGACGGTAAAGTAGATCTTTTTTGGTTTATGGGCAGCAAAGAACACGGCCGTATCAGCTTCAGTCGCGAATCCGGCTAATGGAATTGGCTCGTCCAAGGTCACCCCACCCACATTCTTATTTTTGACACTATACCCATGAACGAGAATGTCATTGGCATGGTAGTTTTCCAATTCAACAATATACACACTGTCTTGTTTTTTGAGATAGGCATTTACCGACAAATCTTTAAGGAAGATTGATCCATCATGCGGTTTGAAAACGCTCAACTTCTCCCATGCTTTAGGACTTGAATGCTCCACGATTTTTTGATCCCAAGTTGCGTTTAACTCTGGCATTATCTCTCGCAGGTACGTCGCCTGATAAAAATACAATTCACGGTGAAATTTATAATCGGGCAACTCGACATTTATCGCTGCAAGGTTTCTGTTTAAATCATCATCTAGCTCTGAAAAGACAGAATCTAAATAAGCAGGTTGTGTTTTTTGATCGAGATAATAGAAAAATTTATTTTGAAAATCGGCGTTAAAAAGAATGGCATTATCGAAACAAAATTCATGGATTACATTCTCTTCATTCAACTTGCGAAGCATGGCGCATTCAAAATTTCTGCCTTTAATAAATGGAAGGATATCATAGGCAATATGCTCTAATTTTTGAGTGATAGGATTATAGTAAAAACGACGATTATGCCATCTCAACCCATGGTAACTTCCGCTCAATTCCATAAGCACGTAAAACTTTGCCAATTGATCAATGTCAAACAAATCTGCCAATCCAATATAACCGCTTTTAAATAGTGCCAACAACTTTTTACCTTCATCAAACTGCTTTGATAATTGCTCAGATTTTCGAGTGCGATTCTTTTTAAACACGGATACAAAACTCTCCTCAAAAAACGGATATTCGAGGCCTTCCACAGCCGCCTCATTCTTTTTAGTAGCTGCCCAAAAACTGGTTTCATCCATTTTTAAAATTGGGCCTTCTCTTCTTGCACGGCTTTCTAATAATTGCTTGTCGAAATGTTCTTCTAAGGCATAAACACCGTGATTAACATCATTAATTTTAACATTCACAAAATCATAAGTTGTAGTGAGCACACCTTCACGTTCTGCTATTTTGTGCATGACCCACTCGCCCAAATATTTTCTTGCACGTGGATGCTGAACTGAGAAACTCTTTAGTCCCATAAACGCCATGTCTCCTTTAATTTTAACGCGATAGGATTCTTTCCCAGAAAATAAATGATCTGTCCAGTCTCCCTTCAATTTCATTTGAACTTTGGCTGAATCTTGCCCTTTTACAATTGCTGCATTTACATATTTTTTTGAGCTTGTCGGGATTGAAGTATATTTGGAAGCGATCATGATGTACTCATTCAGCGTTTGCGCAGAAGAATCTGGAATAGACAGCACCAATTCATGCAGCAAGTCATTTTTTGGAACCTCTAGTTGACGTGTTAACGAAAAGTCATCAAAATAAGCCACTTGCTTTCCGGAAAAAACATTAATCCATACCGATTCAATACCGTCAGGAATAGTAAACGTTAAATTATGCTTTTTCCATCCATCAACTCCTGGGTCATGCTCATTTGTTACTGTGCGATAGCGGTATTCCACCTCTTCTCCTTTCAGGTGCGCTTGCAAAGTTGGATCTTCACTATCCTCATGCACCCAGACTGACATTTGAACAAATTCACCAACAATCAAATCTTTCAACTTAGAATTCATTGCATAAACATTAGCAGAATCCAATTTGACCGAGTGCGAACCACTTCGTGCAAAATCGGTTGAAACGCCAGTGGCTCCCCCTAATAAAATATCGGAATCAGATGTCTCAAACTTATCAACTTCATCCACAGTGGTAATGGATTCCAAATCACTCTCAAAATGTCCTACACGATTTATTGCCTGCACTTTTTTATCTGCACAAGCATAGAATAAAACGGAAAGAGTTGCTAGAAATAAAAACCTTTTAATCATGTCAACTTAATATGGAAAACGAACCACTTTAGCATTTGGCAATATTAACGGATTATTTACAATTGTATTGAATTTAAGTTGGCAAATTCTACACAAAAAATAGTAAGAATTGAACTAAAGCTCTAAAACCATTTCTGTTTTCGTAATATTAAAACCAAATTCCTGAACAACACCAGTTTGCAATTCGTCATCACCAAGTAGTGGATTTGTATGATTAAAATGAATCAAATATATTTTCTGGCGTTCCTCATGTGCTAAGGATCCAAACGTCTTCATACTCTCCACAACAAATGGATGCGGTATCTCAGATATATCGCGGTTGTTAATTTCGGCACCATCATAAAATGTAGCGTCTAAAAAAGCATAGTCAACAGATTTTACTAATTCAACAATATCCGTTTCCCACTTTTCCCATTTATCAATATCTGGAATGAACAGCACTTTTTTATTTGGACCCTTAATAATATAGCCCACAGTTTCAGAAAATTCATCTCGGTGAGGAACAAGAATTGGTTTAACCGTAATCTCTGGGCCGAGAGGAATTATACGGTTTGTATCCAAGACATCAAGCACAATATTTTCACTTGCGACTAATTGACTCCAAGGTCCGTTCGTTGTCAAAAAATTAGACATCCGTGGCATGGCATAGGTCTTCACTTTATTCGCATTCATGGCTTCTTTCCCTAAGTACATGAGCCCCGTATAATGACCAATATGCGCGTGCGTTAAGAAAACAGCATCAGGCACTTTACTTAAATCCGAGCCACTTTGTCGATTTAACATCTCCACCTGCTTAGGCATGTCAGGTGTTGCTTCAAACAAATACGTTTTTCTAAATGTGTCATCAATCAAACCCAAAGAAACTACCATTCTTTTAGGATCAGGATACTCAAACAAATCTGCACAGCATTCTTTTTGACATCCTATTTGAGGCGAACCCGCATCCTGTACCGTTCCTAAAACAACAAGTCGTATTGTTTTCCTAGGTCCAACCATAAGCTCGTGCTCCTGCTCTGAATCAGCAGGGGCAACTGGATTATTGCATGCCATTAAAAGAATAAAAGAGAAGAAGACAAATTTATAATGAACCATAACACTAATTTAATAATGATATGGCTAACTTTACTTAAAACCTACTTGAACAATTAATGAATTTTTTCAAAACGCTATTCAAAACTGCCCCTAAGCTTCCACCTATCGATTTATCGATTTTAGGCACAGATGTGCACAGCCATTTAATTCCGGCAATTGATGACGGTTCAAAATCACTGGATGATTCTATCGCAATGCTAAAAAAATTCGCCTCATTGGGATATAAAAAGGTAATTACTACACCCCATGTAATGAGCGATTTTTATCGCAATTCACCCGAAACAATTTTAGGTGGATTAGAAACCGTAAAAGCCGAACTAAATAAGCAAGGTATTACCATAGAAATGGAGGCTGCAGCTGAGTATTATTTAGAGTTTCATTTAAGTGATTTAATTAAAGAGAAAAATGTTTTGACGTTTGGCGATAATTATGTGCTTTTCGAACTTTCATTTTCTCAGGAACAGCCGAATGTCAATGAAATCGTATTTGAATTAATTACAGAAGGATACAAACCGATATTGGCGCATGTTGAACGCTATTCGTTTTATAATAACGATTGGAAACGTATAGAAGAATATCGAGATAGAGGCGTTTTACTGCAAATGAATTTGCTATCATTAACAGGACATTATGGACCTCAAGTAAAACGCATGGCTGAGCAACTCATAGATCGTGATTGGATAGATTTAATTGGATCCGATTGCCATCACTTTCATCACTTAGAGTTGATAGACCAGATGCGCACAAATCCATACTTGCATAAAATTGCTGCAAAAGAAAACCTACTGAACAAGAGTTTGTAAATCGATAAAGTATTCGTTTTTTGTCGTTCTATAGATAATTCAGTGATTTCTATCGATAAAACGGAATAAAACCGTTTGAAAAGCACTACATTAGCCATGCTCTCGCATGAGCTGGAAAATTTAAAAACAAAAAAATAGAATAAGATGTTTGGATTAGAAGATTTAATGAAAAATGTAGATTTAGGAGATATCCTAGAAAAAGTAGGATTATCTGACAAAGATAAAAAAGAGGTTACAAATCAAGCTGCGGATGCCATTAAGTAGCGCACGAACAAGGAAAAAGCTAGAGGAAACGACGGAACAATGGCTAACCTTTTCTCTGCAAAGGACAATAATGATGACGCGAATAAAGTTGCGAAAAAATTAGAAGGAGATTTAGCGCATAATTTGAAAAATAAATCAGGAATGTCTGATGGCATTATTGATCAAATCAAATCAGTGGTAATGTCGAAAGTTCTTGGAAGTTTTACTGGTTCTGCTGCTGAAAAAGGCGATAAAGAAGGAAACGGTTTGATGGACATGTTTACAGACAACGAAATGATTGATGGCTTAAAAAGTAAATTAGGCGGATTCTTCAAATAAGGATTTACACGATAAACTTTAAAAGTGTTAAAAAGCTGACTGATAATTATCAGTCAGCTTTTTTTGTTTTATCTTGGGTAAATCAAATTTACATTGATCACATGAAAAAAACATTCATTCTAATAGTCGGGTTAGTATTTGCAACCTCGACTCAAGCACAAACCGACTGGGAATCAAACCACATATTTACACCTGGACAGACCCTTAAAGATATTTTCGCCATTGGTCCCACAACGATTTATGGCATTAGTGCGCTCTATAGCGGAACTGCACTCAACGTTAAAAAGACAACAGATAATGGAGACAGCTGGGCGGAGCAATATGCGGGTCACACCTCTATGAACTATTATGAACTTGCCAGTCCTGATAGTGTTGATATTTTCGCAGTTGCAAACGGCGGAATAATAATTCACAATTCGGGAGGAGATACTTGGACCACAGTTCCTTCAGGAACATTAGAAAACTTAAGAACAATTTACTTTGTGAATAGCACCACTGGATTCATTGGTGGAGATAGCGGCACCATTTTAAAAACCACAGACGGCGGCGCAACATGGTTCGATCTGGGAGCCACATTAGACGCACCCTACTCGCCATTATGTTTAGAAATGTTAAATGAAACCCATGGATTTCTTGGAGGCCATAGCTTTCTGCAGGTCACTTTTGACGGCGGGCTCAATTGGAATTTCGTGGTCGGATTTGCACCAGGAGATGCAACGTTTGCGTTTAGAGGGATTCAATTCTTAAATAATAATTTAGCATATGCCTGCGGAGACCAAGGCGCTATATGGATTTCAGAAGATGGAGGCTTAACATGGATGCTGCAAGAAACTGGGACTTCGGAATCGATTCAAGACATTCGGATGTGGGATCCAAACATAGGATTTGCATGTGGATTTGCGGGCGTTTCACTAAAAACAGAGAATGGTGGTGAAACATGGACCAACATGACTACCGACATCAGTGAAAACTTTTATACGCTCGATTTTCATGAAAACCGCGGATTTATGGGTAGTTATTTTGGCACAGTTTTAACCCACGAATTTACTGCACCCGGCGTTTCGATTGAAGAATTTAAGAATCACACGCTCAACATTTATCCAAATCCAACGACCGATTATATTGTATTGAGAGGTGTTGATTTGACAGAAATAACAAAAGTAGAAATCATGCGAATTGATGGAGGAATTGTTTCAAAAATTAGCCATCCAAATGAAGCGCTATTTCATATTTCCGAACTGGAAAGTGGCACCTATATCGTGCGCATAACAAAAGATAATGAATCCGTGATTAGTCAATCTTTTATCAAGCAGTAAAATATTTGGTTGTAGAAAACGGTGAGAATTAATTACTGACCCAACTCTTGTTAAGCGCCAAATACCCATTTCTGTAACTTTTTACTCCGAATGGATTATTCGTTCATATACATGAAAATATGAAAACCAAAGCTATTCAATTGGCCACAATTTGCACACTACTCTTCTCTTTATTTGGCTTTTCCAAAGCACTTGATTCACTCAAAACGATTGAGAAGAAGAATAAAAAATTTATAAAGAAACAACATACAAATTTCCGCAGGATCGATAACTATAGCTGTATTAGAAGGCAATTCCATTGCAGCAAACCTCAAGAGCCCGGTCATTACCGTTGGTAATTATTTTATGAAAAAGGGTGAAGTCACGAACGGAGATTATTTAGAATTTCTGGATTCATTCAAATCCAGCGACTCGTTAAAACTCAAAACCGTATTGCCCGACACCTTGGTTTGGAGAACTCCATTAGCCTATAATGAACCATATACCAAATACTATTTAAGACATCCATCATATCAAGGTTATCCCGTAGTTGGTGTTTCACATGAACAAGCCAAATTGTATTGCCAATGGTTAACTAAAAAGTACAATCAGAACCCAGATCATGCATTTAAAAAGGTTATTTACCGTTTACCAACAGAACATGAGTGGGTATATGCTGCCCAAGGCGGTTCTGCATCAGCCATATACCCATGGGCTGGCAGATACATGCGTGCAAGCAATTGTGATATGATGGCAAATTGTTCAAACTTTGGCACAGAAGGCGTCTATCGAGATACGCTCTATGAAAAAGACGTAAATGGTGAATTTAAAGAAGTTTATATTTATCGTGCAAGTCGTTATGATTATATGGGGGCAGCAGGCGCATTAAATGACGCGGCTGACATAACAGCCCCAGCAATTTCATATTGGCCAAACAATTACGGCTTGTATAATATGGCTGGAAATATTTGTGAAATGGTGGCAGAAGTTGGGATAACACATGGTGGAAGCTGGAGAGATCCGGGAGCTTATTTACAAAATTCTGCTCGCCAATTTTATAAAGGTGAGCAATCGGCTTCTTCAAAACGGGGTTTTCGCTATGTTATTGAAGTTGTTGAGTATTAACAACAAGATGCTAGTTCAACCCAGGCGTTGTCATTTGAATCATGAATTACTTGCGTTCAGAACGAACTATCCAAGCATTGAATATGCAAGGCGAAAACCTGCTGGAACTAACCCATCCAAATGCGCCTTAAATTAATTGTACAAAACTAGATATTGGTAATTATATCGTTCTTGCGACAAAAGACAACCAAGTGATGATGAGCAGGTCATTTATAAAGCAGTAGGGTCTATTAAATCGCTTTATTTAATGTTATTTTTTCACCAAGGTATATGTGAATTGATTGTCATTATCACCTAATCTCAAGGTAATAGTTTGCTTTTCCAGTTCAAGGATATCGTATATTAGCGTATCACGAAATTCAGCCACCGGAAAGTTCGACTCCATGCGCAAAATGGTGCCATCATCAGAAATACTATACTCGTAGGTAACTGACAAACCATTAGGAGCTGCAAGTCAGTCCGCTCCGCAATAATAATTCTCTTTCGACTTACACTTGAAAAAAGTAGCAACTAACGAGCCATCATACTCTTCTGGACTGAATACCACAAGCCCATTTTCGATAATTTCGAGGCTGCTAACTAACCAGGACACTTCTATCCTGTTTATCGCCTGCTGGTTTTTTGAACAAGCGCTGACAACTGAGAGTATTCCAAAAAGTAATAAAAAAAATTCATATAAAGCTGATTCGTAAATCCGAGAAAGAGGGTATACAAAACGGTTTGTTGCGTTTTATTTATTCAACTCTTCTTTGACAAGATTTGAAATCATTTTACCGTCAGCTTTACCTTTCAATTGGCCCATAATTGGCCCCATTACTTTCCCCATATCCTGAGGACCAGTTGCGCCAGAAGCTGTAATTTTTTCTTGCACGATTTTACGCACGTCATCTTCAGACATCATCTCTGGCATATATTCTTTAATGACTTCAGCTTGGAATTTTTCATCCACTGCCAAATCCTCACGACCTTCTTTCATATAAAGTTCGTAGGTATCCATACGCTGCTTATAAAGCTTCACCACAATACTATTTGCAGCTTCTTCAGTCACTTTACCACTGCCAGTGCTTGTTGCTTCTAAAAGCAGTTTAGACTTCACATCACGTAATGCCGCTAATTTTTCTTTTTCACGGGCTTTCATTGCTGTTTTTATGTCGGCGTTTATTCTTTCTGTTAAGTTCATTTTTTAGATTTTAGATCGCTTCGCCCTTAGATAAAAGACTTATTCTTATGTTATGTGCTAATAACCTTTACTGCCGTTCCGGTTATTGAAATGTGTCGTTTTATTTTAATTCACCTTTTATAAAGGAAAACGAAGATAGTAATTTTGTATGGATTGGGAGGGTGATTTATGGGGTGCGGATGTTTTAGCGCTCAACCTGCAGGATTGCAAAACCTTCACAGCTCGCTTTGACAAAACCAAAGTGCCTCTGATCGAAATCGAGAGGCACTTTCTAAAATTGGTTATACCACTAATTAATTTGGGTATTTTACAAAGTTGATTTTGAACTAGTCTACATTATCATGTAAAAACGAATTGTTGTCTTTTAATCCACCAGCTTCTCCATCACTATCACCAGATAATGTGAATTTGCTCATGCTCTCCTCAGACGAATGAGGTAAGTCATCAATTTGAATGTTTTTACGTTTGTAAGCTGGTTCTTTTTCCAAATCAGAAATACCTGTTGAAGACTTCAATTTCGAAGTGTAAGCTTGGATACGTTCCATTCTTTCTTTCGCTCTTGCTTGCTGTTCTTCTTGCGGTAAAACTTGCTTCGGCTTTACTGTATTCATTTCCACTTTCTCTTCCAAGTCATCTGTTAAATAATGACGAACAACTTCATCCGTTTCTTCTGTTTCAGCTTTCGGAGTTTCGGGAAGTGCTTCAGACTTTGCAGATTCAGACGTAAATGTCCAATTAATTTCTGTCTGCGCTTCATCTTCTGCAGGCTCTTCAGTTTTTAAAAATGGTTCTTCAACCTCTTCTTTCAGTTCTACAGGTGCTTCCTTCTTGGTTTCTTGCCAAGCATTTGATTGCGTTGGTTTTTCGATTGGTTTTTCAATCGGCTTAGAAATCATAGTTGGTACATTCTCATCCTCTAGACTTACCACCTTTTTCTCAGGCGCCTTTTCAAAACCAGTAATTGGCTGAGAATTAAAACCTGTAGCGATTAATGTCACACAAATTCCATCTCCTAAAGAATCATCATGTCCATGACCCCAAATAACATCAGCCGTTGCTCCCGCTTCATCTTGAATATAATCGGTAATCTCACCAATTTCATCCATTAAAATTTCTTTACTTCCGTAAGTAATATTTAGTAGCACATACTTCGCGCCTTGGATATCATTATCGTTCAATAAAGGAGATGCGAGAGAAGTTCGCACGGCCTCAATAGCTCTGTTTTCGCCCTCAGCAACAGCAGAACCCATTATGGCAACACCACTATTACGCATAACTGTGCTTACATCATTAAAATCGACGTTCACCATGCCAGTTACAGAAATCACTTCCGCAATTCCTTTAGCCGCAATCGCCAATACATCATCAGCTTGCGCAAAGGCATTTCCTAAAGAAAGGTTTCCAAACATTTCACGTAATCGATCATTATTAATGATTAATAAGGTGTCTACGTTTTTACGCATTTCTTCCAATCCTTCCTCGGCTTGTAATTTTCTTTTGCGCCCTTCAAAACTAAATGGCACTGTAACAATACCAACAGTTAAGATGCCCATATCTTTCGCCACCTTAGCAATTACTGGAGCTGCGCCAGTTCCAGTGCCACCTCCCATACCAGCAGTGATAAACACCATTTTTGTATTGGTTTGTAAAAATGCCTTGATATCGTCAATATTTTCAATTGCCGCATTCTTTCCAATTTCTGGAATTGCACCAGCTCCCCTACCTTCGGTAAGACTAGCACCCAATTGCATTTTAATTGGAACAGGACTAATATCTAAGGCTTGTTGATCTGTATTACAAATCACAAAATCAACACCTTTAATGCCCTGATTATACATGTGGTTTACCGCGTTTCCGCCTCCACCACCTACACCGATCACTTTGATGATTGATGATTGATCTTTTGGTATATCAAATTCCATATCGTTGTTTTTAGACATAAGATCGATTTGCTCTTGATCAAAAGGAGAAAGACTTTTTTTGACCTAAACATCCTGCTTTCCATTCAATCTATTCGAACTTAATCTTTGTTTTTTATTTAGTAATTAGTCTTTAGTATTAAGAGTTATGGCCTTAAAACCAATTTCATCATTTTTTATTTCTATCACTTATTCTCAGCACAAACCTTATTATTAAAGTCTTGATACTAGTCACTAAGTATTATTTCTTTTTTTTTAATCTTCCTCCTCAAACCAGGTTCTACTCTTGGTTAAAATCTTTTCGAAGAAACTACCTTTTGTTTTTGACGAGTGATTCTTCGCCGCATTATCGCTGTTTCTTGTATCTGATTCTGCTCCAATATTTCTATAAGAATCCTGAAATCCTTTAATCACAAGACCAATCCCTGTTGCATACATTGGACTGGTAATATTGTCCACCATAGTGGTTGGTGCAAGATGTTCGTTTGGATATCCAATTCTTGTATCCATTCCTGTAATATATTCGAACAATTGAGTGATGTGCTTTAATTGAGCACCACCGCCCGTTACTACAATTCCTCCAATTAATTTCTTTTCGAATCCAGAGTTTTTGATCTCGTAATAAACGTGTTCAATAATCTCTTCCATTCTCGCTTGAATGATAGAAGCTAAATTGCGAACAGAAATCTCTTTCGGTTCACGACCTCTTAAACCAGGAATGCAAACAATCTCATTCTCTTGACACTCACTCGCTAAAGCTGAACCAAATTTAACCTTCAACAATTCTGCTTGACGCTTCATTATTGTACAGCCCTCTTTGATATCTTCAGAAATAATATTCCCTCCAAAAGGAATTACAGCCGTGTGACGAATAATGCCATCTTGGAACATTGCAATATCAGTTGTTCCACCACCTATATCCACCAATACAACACCAGCTTCTTTTTCCTCTTCGCTTAACACTGCTTCAGAAGATGCCAATGGTTCTAAAATCATTTCATCTACTTCTAAGCCGCCTTTATCAACACATTTTTTAATATTTTTGGCAGCAGCAATTTGTCCTGTAATGATATGGAAGTTCGCCTCAAGACGAACACCAGCCATACCAATTGGATCTTTAATTCCCTGTTCAGAGTCCACAATATATTCTTGTGGGAGTACGTGAATAATTTCTTCACCCGGTTGCATTACCAGTTTGTACATATCCTCAATCAATGCATCCACATCTGTTTGATCAATTTCTCGATCCAGATTGCCACGAATTAACATGCCACGGTGCTGCAAACTGTTAATATGCTGACCAGCAATACCCACATTTACAACACGTACCTGCAATTCGCCATCCACTTTACCTTCAGCTTCTTCAACTGCAGCACGAATAGATTGTACTGTTTTTTCAATATTTGAAACTACACCACGAGTAACCCCAACACTCTCGGATTTACCCATAGATAAAATCTCAATCTTATCATGTTCGGTCTTTCTTCCAACAATGCAGGCAATCTTAGTGGTTCCAATATCTAATCCTACAACAATTTCTGACATACTAATCTTATTTAATAGATATTAGATCACTTCGCTTTTTGATAATAGATGTTCGACTCAAGTTTACTTGTAATCGACACCATAGATCTTCGCACTTCAATCTTCTATCTTTATATTCTTTTTTATAGCTGTTAGATGCTTACGCTGTTAAATAAAAGATGATAGACTTTGAATTAAACGAGTCTAAATCTAACATCAAATTTTTTTATTTTTTTGAGCACACAATTTGGCTCTTAAACATTACATTAATCGTATCATATTGCTCCCACCCAGCGCGACTTATCCCTTCCGTATAGAATAGTTCAAGCTTTTTGAACTTGCCGGCTATATCCTCTGCTTTTCCAAATAAAACACGTTGACTTCCTACCCTTGGTATTAGCTCAAATTCGTTGTAGGTATTGATATGTACCTGTGTGAATTGGGCGGAAAGGAATTCATCAGAACAAACATAAGATGATATTTGGTACAAATCATCCAGTATTTCAATAGTTTTCAAACTATCATTGTTCATTATTATGTTCACGTCTTTACTAAAGTCTGTCTCATTGATATTCCCCGTCACCGCTAAAACGTGTGCAGTATAATTATCAGACAATGGCATCAATGTCCCATCTTTATCTAAATAACTGCTACTCCCATCAATATTAAAGATCCTCGCAACAGGCCTTCTAAGTGTCATATCAATTGTCCATTTACCGCCTAAATAAGAAAAAACCTGCACTTCCTTAACCTCAGGCATTCCTGCTAAAAACGACTCAATTGCACCTAAATCAACTTCACTGTATTTCTTCTCTTCGGATACTAAACCTTTGTCAGACAAACGCTCCATAACATCTTCCGCAGATAGGAATATCATATCTTCATGCAGTTCGATATCAATTTCGGGCAATCCTATCACTTTATTTTCCTGCGTAGAATCAATGAAGCTCATCAGAATAATCACAATGATTATTGATAAGACCCAAATTGTATTTTTTACCCAAGGTTTCATAGTACTTTAGATGTTAGATCGCTTCGCTGTTAGATTGAGACAAAAGACTGCAATTTGATCTATTTTTTTTGTGTTATATTAAAAAAATCTACTTAATATTATTCTGATAACTATTCACTATTGGTTGGATGCAGGTATCTATATCGCCAGCCCCAACAATTACAACCAATTCTTTCTTTTCTTTATTCAAGTCATTTACGATATTCAATTTAGTA
>Ga0213861_10002789_pt1 | contig 14764 bp, 7 predicted proteins | sample PICome_4_FD_160110 | JGI IMG/M metagenome (GOLD analysis project Ga0213861, IMG submission 160110) | Coastal seawater microbial communities near Pivers Island, North Carolina, United States - PICO131 | ecosystem: Environmental > Aquatic > Marine > Coastal | place: USA: North Carolina | collected... | reverse complement strand
GACTAATACCTTCGTTTACAGTGCCGGCGGCTACAAGTTCGGCGACTTCTTCCGTGCCGGCTTCCCCCTCGCCGTCATCCTCTGGCTGATAGCCACCTTCTTGATCCCCGTGCTCTGGCCGTTCTAGCTATCACCGCTATCATCACCTCCTATCTCCGCAACAACATCTTCTGGGACACCCCGCAAAAAGCAAATTTCTAAGCAAATGAATCCAACCCTGTTTGACTCCATACCCATAGCTAGTTGCTACCTTATTATCGCTACCACAATGCTGGCTTTTGGTGAAGTTGGCTACCAGCTCGGCAAGCATGCACAAACGCGTCAAGACAAGGCGGCAACGTCCGCTTTAGGCCCGATGGTTGGAGGGTTGTTGGGCATGCTTGGTTTTGCTCTCGCCTTCATCTTCTCGATGGCTTCGTCTCACCACGATCTCAGAAAACAGAACGTTCTCAAAGAGGCTAACTCAATCGGCACGGCATACCTAAGAGCTGACTTGATTGATGAACAATACGAAACAAAGGTGAAAAGCATGTTACGCAACTATGTCGACATTCGTCTGGAAGCCGTAAGTGCTGAGGACATAGCGCCCGCCATAGCCAAATCCATTGAGATCCATGGCCTCTTGTGGGAGCAGGTGTCAGCAGCAGCGCTAGAAGCCCCCAATCATAACACCTCACTGATGATTCAAGCCGCCAATGATATCATTGATATGCATGAAAAACGGGTGGCCGGAGCGCTCTATAGTCGAATTCCCAGAAGTGTCTGGATAGCCTTAATCGGTATTACCGTTCTCACCATGTTAGCCATGGGTGCCCAGGTCGGGCTTACTGGCAAGCGAAGATTGGTTGCAATGATCCCTTTGATAATGGCTTTTGCCGTGCTCGCAACACTCGTCATCGATCTCAATCGTCCTCAAAGTGGGCTCATCAAGGTAGGGCAGCAGTCGATGATCGATCTTCAGCGCAGTATGCGTCGGTAATTTAAAGTGGGAATTACGGCACCCAAATAATCGGTGTGGCCAAGCTGATCACATCAACAGTTATGCGGTGCCAAGAATTCGCCGCTTAAACCACTCTCTTTATTCCGCACATCGGTGACGGGTGCAGTTAGCGAAAGCCACCGGCAACAGCTTCACTGGTCCGCTTCACTGGTCCGCTTCACTGGTCCGCTTTACCAGCAGGTTCGCCTGATCCCAGTAGATAAAACCTTACCACCCCCTCTGATCTCCTCAACCAAGTCCTCAGGGACAGCCCGAAAAAAGAAAATTTAGTAATCCGCCCTTTAGTCTTGTTGGATTTACCAGCACATGGGTAGAATAATTCTCAATTTTTTTCTCATGGCTCATCGTGCGACATCGCTAATAGCCATGCGCATCAGAACTGCTCTAGAACAAGAACCAAGAATCATCTCTCCATCAACCTTGAATCAAAAAACTCACCTTATGAAAATTCTCTCAATTACCAAATCGCTATACTGGCTTCCGTCCGCCCTTTTTCTTGTGGCGTTCGCCCACGCTCAGAGCCCCGAGAAAGCCGCCGCCCTGAGCGACTTCGACGATCTCGATTGGCCTCAAAGCTTTGAAACCTCGGACGGATTCGAAGTGGCCATTCACCAGCCGCAGGTTCACGGGTGGACCGATTACCGGCAGATCCTACTGCGTGCCGCCGTGGCAGTGAAGCCAAAGGGTTCCGAGGACGATCAGGTGACTTACGGAGCTCTCACGGTGGAGGCCGCCACCACTGTCGACAAGGAAGAGCGCGTAGTCTTTTTAGGGGAACGCAAGATCACAAGCCTCAACTTTCCCAACGCCAAGGATGAGGCGACCGAAGCAAGGTACAAAAATGCAGTGGAAAGCGTCATGAACCCGACTCGTCCGATGACGATGAACCTCGACCGGGTCCTTGCCAATGCCGATCGCTACCAACAACAGAACAAGGTCAAGGGGATCAGTGTTGAGCCTCCTCCCATCTTCTTCAGCAGCGAGCCGTCGATCCTGGTCATCTTCCTTGGCCCCCCCAAATTTGAGAAGATTGATGATAGCAGTCTCTTTTTCGCCACTAACACAAACTGGGACATCCTACTCGATCCCCGCAGTTCACACTACTATCTGCTAGCGGGTGATGGCTGGCTTTCTACCAAAGATGTCATGAAGGGACCGTGGGTGGCGGCCACTAAGTTGCCAGATGCCATCGGCAAACTGCCCAAGACCGACGACTGGAAGGACGTATTAGCGGCGGTTCCCGCCAAGGCGAGCAAAGCCCCCAAGGTCTTCGTGAGTGATCGCCCCGCAGAGCTCATTCTCACCAAGGGGAAACCCGAGATTGCTCCTATTTCCGGCACCAAGATCCTCTATCTAGCAAACTCTGAGAGCGATGTCTTCATGGTGGACGGCGCCTACTACCTCCTGACCGCGGGCCGCTGGTTCAGCGCAAAAGACCCCAAGGGGCCGTGGCAATCCGCGATGGACACCATCCCGGAGGAGTTCTCCAAGATTCCCGAAGATCATGACAAGGCGCACGTCCTTGCCTCCGTACCAGGTAGCCCCGATGCCGAGGAAGCCATTATCGCAGCACAGGTCCCGCAGACCGCCAAGGTCAACCGTAAGGAAGCCAAGGTGGAAGTAAAGTATGAGGGGGACCCGCAATTTGTTCTGATCGAGGATACCACCGTCCAATACGCCATCAACACGCCCAATGATGTCTTCCTCGTGGATCAGAACTACTATTGCTGCCATAAGGGAGTCTGGTTTGAGGCCACTGCTGCGAACGGACCGTGGACAGTCTGCAGCGTCGTACCACAAGCCATTTACACCATTCCAGCCAGCAGCCCGAAGCACAACGTGACCTATGTCTACGTCTACGATTCCGATGACAACACAGTCACTACCGGCTACACTTCCGGCTACAATGGGGCATACGTGATGGGCAATCTTCTCGTCTTCGGAGCAGGCCTCTGGCTGACTGCGGAGATCCTTGACCACTGGGATGACCATTACCATCACGCCCACTGGCACTATCACTCCAGTCACTGGAGCTACGGATGCGGGGCGCGCTACAGCTGGCATCACGGTGGATATTACCGAGAAAATTACCGAGCCTATGGTCCGTATGGCGGCGCTGGTTACGGGGCTGTTTACAATCCTTGGAGCGGAGGTTATGCCCGCGCCGGAAGGGTCTATGGCCCACGTGGAACGGGTTTCGCCCGTGAAGCTTACAATCCATGGACCAACACCTACGGCGCCCGGGTGGGAGTAAGCACCCCCTATGGCTCCTGGGGCCGTTCGGTTGTGGCCCGTGATGACGAGTGGATGCGGGCCGGCCATCGTTCCGGAGCCCGGGGCACGGTCAAAGGAATTGAAACGTCGAAGGGAGGCAAGGCCGTTAAGGTTGACCGCCGCATTGGCTCAGACTCTTTTGTCGGCAAGACGAAGAATGACAACCTCTATGCCGGACGCGACGGCAACATCTACCGGCGGGATGAGAATGGTGATTGGAATACGCTCAAAAAAGATGGATGGAACGATATTGAGCGCCCCCTCAAAACCACCACTCAGGGCGTGCCCTCAACACGCGAAGGAACCCGCTCAAAACTTCAGACGAAAGGTCCGAGCACCCAAGTCAAGCCCAGCACTCGCCCCAGCGTGCAACGGAAGCAACCCTCCACACAGCCCAGCGTGCAGCGATCAACCCCAAGCCAACTTGAGCGTGATCACAGCGCTCGCCAACGAGGCAGTTCGCGCACTACTCAGAGCCGCAGTGCCCGTAAATCAAGTTCCCGGGGAGGCCGCCGTCGCTAGCCTATCGAAACTATATAAACAAATCTAAGCAAAGGGGCTTGCGATGATTGCCAATAATTCCCGATGGGCCCCGCGCTCAGCTGAAGCATTTTCAGGTGTCGGTAAGGTTGCTAATATCTCAGCCATAATGTAGCGTCACGGCTCTGTCAAAACCGCGAATTTCTTCAAGGTCGCCGCTGCTGCAGGATGGAAACCACCATTTAACGCAAAGTAGATCACTTGCTACTTAGCTCAATGACATAACCGACACGATGCACACGCCTCGAACTCCCCCCATCATCCTTCTCGTTGTTTTCGCAGCGAGCCTTTGCAGCTGTGGCGGATTGGATCTCAAGCGGCTCTCTGCCACCAAGTCTTACAAAGATCTTCGGGCGTCCATTCCCGCTCCCAGCTCCCCCCAACTGAGCTCCGTAGATGAGCTCCTTGCGCAAGCCGCTAGGGCCAGCAGGCTTAATCCCGGTAATGCCATCGATCTCTATCTTGAAGCGGCGGAGCGAACCTTCTCCGGCGTGAGCGGAGATGGCGTGGAGGCCGCTTATTACCGGCACGCTACCGGACAGGTAGTGGCGCTGCTGCATTCTAAAACGGGCCCCAGAAGCAAACCGTCCCGCTACCAGGTCAGCTATGCAGAGGGGAAGAACCTGTTTAGTTTCGACCAGTTTGACTCCATCGACTTCGCAGACACGATCGAATTGGAGGACATTGAGGCATTCACTCAGAAGGGCATCGGCGCACCGATGGTCTGCAGCCTAGACAATTCTCGTAAGCGGAAAAAGGAGCACCCTTTTGTGCACGCAGTTGGGATCAGTACCGCCGCCACGGCCCTGATCGAGTTCCCAGCCAAAGGGAAAGCGCGAGTTTTACTCTACAATACGCGCCGCAGTGACCACGTCGTCTTTCGAGGTGCATCAAAAAGACTCGCCACCAATTTCACCGTGCCAATGGTGACCTCCGCCGCCCATCAGGGGGCCCATCGTGTTGGACTTAGAGGGGTCCTCAGGCCAACCGACTTTATCAACGAGATGGGACTCTACAGCAACGAATTTACCGACCCCACCAAGACCCCAGTAATCTTCACTCACGGTCTCGCTTCTCGGCCCGCCACCTGGATTCCACTATACAATGCCTTGCTGGCTGAGAAGTGGTTCCGCGAGAATTACCAATTCTACGCCTTCTCTTACCCTACCGGGCTGCCGCCGATGTATCCCGCCGCAGGCTTAAAGCAGGATCTGGAAAAAATGTACCGTGAACTCAAGATTCGAGGAGCGGGCAATAATGCCGATCGAGTCGTGCTGGTCGGCCACAGCATGGGCGGCCTGATGACGAGCTTCCAAATCCGTGACTTTCGGGGGACTTCGAACCAGATCTTCTCTAAGCCCATTGTGGATTTACCCATCACTCCGACTTCGAGAAAAGCTCTTTTAACCTTAATGGAATCACCGCCACCTCACTTTGTGACGCGTGCCATTTTTGTAGCCACGCCCCACCGCGGCAGCGACATTGCCAACGGCTGGCTGGGCCGTTTTGTCTCAATGCTCGCCAAAGTGCCGGAACAGCTTTTGACCTTTAAGATTGGAGAAGCTACCAACTCTCTGACCTCTTTTGGCCACGACATGATCCAGTATGGCAATCCTCTCGACGGAGTTGCTCGGCTCAAGACCGGCACTCCATTTATAAAATTCACCGTCCAGTGTCCAATGGCCTCTTGGGTACCTTATCACTCGATCATCGGCGATCGCGGTGAAGGGGGCGGAAAGAATGAGGGTGATGACCCGGAGAGTAGCGATGGCGTAGTGCCCTACTGGAGCTCGCATCTGGAAGGAGCCGCCTCGGAGAAAATTGTTCCCTCGGATCACTCCGCACACACTCACCCCGAAGCCATTGAGGAATTGAAGAGAATTCTCCAGCTGCATTTACAGCGTTGATCGGAGCAGATGCTGATTTATGGCTGTATGGGGATTCGCTTAAGCGCACGGCTCCCGGCTGGTGCTTTCACGCTCAGTTCGGACGCGGCCACGGCTACATCCAGTTCCCATTTCGTAATGATCGCCGTCATGATCAGCGGATCTCCGCCTTCCCCGTTTGGATAAGTGAAGGAGATGCGACGTGGCAATTTGTCCCCTGTGGCCACCCATATTTGCCAGGTTAGGTATTCCTCGGTGAATGCCATGTGATCGCACTCGACTCCGTCAATGGTTTCCGTGCCGATATATTTTCCGGTCTTCACCGGTCCGAGCAGGACGGTCCGCGGGTCATTAGCAAGCAACCCGCCCAATGGCGGAGTTACGCCGTAGGTATTCTTGATTCCGCGCACGGCTTGGTCGATGTCGCCAGTCGCTTTAGCAACCGTATGAGTGCCTGAGATCTTATCCACCACGGTGAGATTGCTGCCGTCGAATCCGATCAGGCGGGACCCTTCGCTGGTGTTCATTTTTGCGACAATTTTATCCGGCCTCTGAACGACCACACTGCCGCTGGATTTTTGTGGCACGACGACTCCGGTGTAGAACCCAGGGGAAGCGGTACGGCTCAAATTCACACGCACTGTTTTTGCGGCAGCGAGTTTATCGGACATCGCCTGAATGACACCTTCGGATTTTGAATCAACTTTTGTGGTGGGCAATGAGGCACAGGAGGCAAGCAGAAAAATGGCCAGCATCCCTTGGGTAAAGCATCTAATGTTTCTTATGTTCATGAGTGTTGTTAGTTTTTTAAGTGAAAGCGGGAAGGACAGTATGAGTAGCGAAGGCTCCAAGGGCATCGGGAAAGCAGCTGAAAGACTGCTGGCTTCATCGATAAACCTTAAGCTTGAATGCTAAATCCGCCACTCCCTTTGCCAAGAAAAATCCCCTCATCACTTGAAATGTTACTCATGAAATTTGCTTTTTGTAGTGGGATCAATAAACAAACCTGATGACCCTCATCTTTTTTTACTACTTAAGCGAAGGCAGCTATCTCCCCCACTCCGATCTCCTCAATAACGCCCTCAGCTGCACTCGGCAAAAAAGTCGATTCCTAGCAGTCATCAATAAGGCTGGCACTAGTATTGGCTCAGCCTTTGTTGCTTGCTATATTTTTGATATTCTATACGGACATTTTACAATTTGGCTTAAGAAAGACGAATTTCATCCTGCCTGACCTCCTCAGCCATTGCCAAAACAAGCACCTAAGCAATTTTGCAATACGACATACGTTTTTTGAAAACTTATCATCTTCATTCCATCGCTGAAGCCTTCAGGTTCACTCCCGCAGCCATCGCTGTTCTTTTCACGTCGTGCAACCTTGTCGGCCCTGACCACAGCGTTCCACAAAGCGAAAGCGCGGCAAGCTACAAGAATGATTCCGCGGCTTATTCCTCGCGCATGAGCAAGAACTGGTGGCTTACCTTCGGCGACTCGAAGCTCAACTCCCTGATGTTGGATATCGACCAAGGAAACTTCGATCTCCGCGCCGCCGAAGCCCGCCGCAACCAAGCATACGCAGCATTGGGAGTCGATCGATCGCGGCTTTACCCCGAGGTGCTCAGCAGTGGTTCAGTAAGTCGTAACCGTAGTTCCGAGTCCGATCGCGGCGGCATGGCGGCTGGCATGGAGACTTACTACACCCAGTATCGGGTCGGCATGTCACTCGGTTATGAGGTCGATCTCTGGGGACGGGTCAGGCGTATTGTCGAAGCAGGAACCGCAAACGCCGAAGCTGCGGAAGTTTCGGTGGCCCAAGTGAAACTCTCACTGCAAGTACAGCTGGCAAGCAGTTATTTTGCGATGCGATTCCTCGACAGTGAGGCGGAGGTCCTCCAATCAGCACTCAAAACCCGCCAAGAGTCCCTTGAACTGGCAAAGAATCTTTTCGAAGGTGGAAAGTCCAGCGAACTCGACGTCGCCAAAGCTGAGGCCCAACTCGCCAACGCGAAGGCACAACTGGTCAGCCTGCAAGGACCCCGCGCTAGCTTCGAAAATGCGATTTCTGTCCTGACAGGAAGAAATCCTTCGAATTTTTCGATTAGCCCATCAGGCATCAACGGCAACGCTCCTGCCATTTCCGCGGGCTCGCCCGCGCAGTTACTAGGCAGACGCCCTGACGTATTTATTGCGGAACGCCAACTCGCCGCTACATCGGCAGGAATAGGAATCGCAAAAGCCGATTTTTATCCAAAATTTTCTCTAATAGGAAGCGGTGGCCTCTCCTCGATCAATTCCTCAAATTTCCTCAAGTTTTCCAGTAGCGAGTTTTCGGCCGGCCCCAAAGTCGACCTTCCACTATTCCAAGGTCTGCGTCGTAAGGCCGACTATGCGGCAGCGATAGCCAGACACGAAGAAGCCCTTGCAATCTATCAGCAGACCGTCTTGACCGCCTTCGCCGACGTTGAGAACGCCCTTGCAGCCCGTCGTGCAGCCGTCCGTGAAATCACAGCCTTACAGCACAGTGTCGCAGCATCCAAGAAGGCCTTCGAACTCTCCAATGCACGATATAAAGAAGGCATCGCAAGCTACCTTGAAGTGATCGACAGCCAGCGAGAACTGCTCACTGCCGAGCGAAGTGAAGTCCAATCTCGCGGCCGCTCTTTCACCGCCACGGTGCAACTCATGCAAGCCCTCGGCGGCGGATTTTCCGAATAAGCAACACGGCCCTCCTCATTTCCCCAACGAATCATCCACTATGAAATTCTATCTTTTCCCCTTCACGGTTCTGCTACTCACGCAGTGCGACTCCGATCGGCAAGCCGCATCCGGTCCCCCTCCCGCGATGCCTGTTCAGGTTGCCCATCCGGTGTCAAAGACCGTGGCCCTGACCGAAACCTACACCGGCCGTTTCACCCCGGTCGAAGAAGTTGATCTCCAGGCGAGGGTCAGCGGCCACCTTGAATCAGTTCATTTCACCGAAGGACAGAAAGTCGAAAAGGGAGAACTGATGTTCCGTATCGATCCCCGCGTATTTGATGCCGCCTTATCCCGTGCGGAGGCGATACAGAAGCAGACCGCCGCCAGACTCGGTTTGGCAAAAAGCAACTTCGCGACCTCCAAGAAGCTCGTGAAGCAGAGCGCCGTCTCACAAGAGGAATTCAATACCCGCGAGAGCGAACTAGCCCAGGCTGAGGCCGATCTCCTTGCTGCCGGAGCGAATCTCCGCAGTGCCAAACTCGACCGTGAGTTCGCCGAAATCCATGCACCCATCTCAGGTGTTGCCGGCCGCTTTAATGTGACTGTCGGAAATTTCATCAGCGGCGGCAGCGCCAATGCGACGCTCCTGACAACCATCGTCCCCCACAACCCAATCTACTGCAACTTCGAGGTCGACGAGCGCCGCGTGCTCCAGTTCACCCGGCTCTTTTTCAAAGGCCAGGCTGGTGGTCGGGAGGGTAAACAATCAGCGGTTGAGATCGCGGTCTCGGATCGTGATAAATTCGAATACAAAGGCGTGATCAATTTCGCAGAGAATCAGCTCGACCGAAACACCGCCACCCTTCAGATCCGGGCGTTGGTGGAGAACGAGAATGAGTTCCTGACGCCGGGGCTTTTCGCCCGTGTACGCGTGCCGGTGGGCGAACCCACCGAGCGTTTGTTAGTTCGCGATGCCGCCCTCGGTTTCGACCAGGACAAGCGCTTCGCATGGGTCATCAAGAAAGACAACACTGTGGCCCGCACTTACGTCGAAACAGGTTCCCTGGAAGGCAGCATGCGGATCATCACCAGCGGGATCACCGCAGACGATCAGATCGCGGTCTCCGGCATCCAGCTCCTCCGCCCTGGAGTGCCACTTTCGCCAACGACTGTTCCGATGATTCAGGAGCCAATCAAAGGGAACTGATAGCTGATGAAAAACTTTTCCTTCTTCTTCATCGACCGACCGCGCTTCGCAACGGTCATCTCCTTGCTGATCATCATCATCGGGTCTATCGCTTATTTCACTCTACCCATCGCGCAGTTCCCAGAGGTCGCACCGCCGACCGTGGTGGTGCAAACTGCCTACCCAGGTGCCACACCCGACACCATCGCAAAAACCCTGGCCGCCCCGATCGAGCAAGAGGTCAACGGCGTGGAGGACATGCTCTACATGAACTCCCAGAGCACGGCGGACGGGGCCTATCAGCTCACCGTCACATTCAAACTCGGCACGGATCTCGACAAGGCGCAGGTGCTTGTTCAGAACCGCGTATCCCTCGCGGAACCCCGGCTCCCCGAGGCCGTCCGGCGAATCGGCGTCACTGTCCAAAAGTCCTCTCCAGATCTGCTCTTGGTAGTCCAGATGTTTTCCAAGGACGGAACCTTCGACCTCGGTTATGTCTCGAACTACGCCCTACTCCAAGTGCGCGAGCGGCTGCGACGGATCGATGGCGTCGGTGAAGTCCGCCTCTTCGGCGGGCGCGAATACTCGATGCGCGTCTGGATAAATCCCGAGCGCATGGATTTTTACAAGCTTTCCGCTAGTGAGGTCGTCGCCGCACTCCGCGCACAAAACGTCCAAATCGCGGCAGGCACCATCGGCCAGCAACCGCTCGAAAAGTCGGTGCCATTCCAGATCAACGTCACCGCACAAGGCCGACTCACCGAGAAGGGCGAGTTCGAACAGGTCGTGGTCAAAACCGGTGACGATGGCCGCATCGTACGGCTAAAGGACGTAGCTCGCGTTGAGCTCGGTTCGCTGGATTACAACGTCAACGCCTACCTCGGCGATACTCGGACACTGGCCATGCCGATCTTCCAGCGTCCAGGATCCAACGCCCTGCAGACCTCCGCCGACATCCGCGCCGCGATGAATGAAATGGAGAAGAATTTTCCGGAAGGACTCGACTACGACATTGTCTACGACCCGACTCAGTTCATCGACAAATCCATCGAGGCGGTTCTTAAAACACTGTTCGAGGCCGTTCTCCTTGTGGTGCTGGTGATGATCATTTTCCTCCAATCATGGCGCGCAGCGCTCATCCCCGTACTCGCGATCCCAGTCTCGCTCATCGGCACCTTCGCGGTGATGCAGATCTTCGGTTTCTCCATCAACAACCTTACCCTCTTCGGCCTTGTGCTGGCCATCGGCATCGTCGTCGATGACGCCATCGTAGTGGTGGAAAACATCGAACGCAACCTCGAGGACGGCCTCGCTCCGAGGGAAGCCGCGCGACGATCCATGACAGAAGTCAGCGGCGCGATCTTTGCCACCTCACTGGTTCTTCTCGCGGTATTCGTGCCGACCGCTTTCCTCTCCGGCATCTCCGGTCAGTTCTACCGCCAGTTCGCGCTGACCATCGCCGCCTCGACCATCATCTCCGCGCTCGTTTCGCTTACCCTCAGCCCCGCGCTGGGAGTGCTTCTGCTTAAGCCGAAGCACGGCAAACAGGATTTTGTTTCCCGTATCCTGGAGTTCCTGTTCGGCTGGTTTTTCAAAATCTTCAACCGTGCATTCGACCGCACCAACCGCATCTACACCAGCATCATCAAGCGATCCCTTCGCCTCGGCTTGGTCATGATTCTGCTCTATCTCGGCCTGCTTGCCATCGCCGGCTTTGGGTTCAAAGCCGTACCCGGTGGATTCATCCCACCGCAAGACCAGGGCTACGCGATTGTCGCCGCCCAACTCCCGACCGGCGCCTCTCTTGATCGTACTGACGAGACATTAAAGCAACTCATCAAGCTGGTCAGTAAAGTCGAAGGCGTGGAGAACACCGTCGCCTTCGCTGGCTTCAACGGAGCCACCTTTTCCAACGCCACAAACGCGATTGTGATCTTCCCGGTCTTCAAGCCCTTTGGAGAAAGACCAAGCGGCGAGGAAATGTATGCCAACCTCACCAAAGCCGTCCGCAAGGTCGATGCTTTCGGAATCGTCATCCCGCCCCCGACCGTTCGCGGCTTAGGCAACGGCGGAGGTTTCAAGATGGAGATACAGGACCGCGCCGGCCTTGGCTATGTGGCTCTCGAGCAGGCGACGTGGGGCTTGGCCTTTGCCGCGAGTCAGCAAAAGGAAGTCGGCCAGGCCTTCACACCCTTCACCTCGTCAGGCCCGCAATTCTACGCGGACATCAATCGCGAGAAGGCACTTATGCTCGGCGTGCCGCTGGAAAGCCTTTTCCAGACACTCGAGATCTATCTTGGCTCATCATTTGTCAACGAGCTCAACTTATACGGCCGTACCTACCGGGTCACCGCTCAGGCGGACTCAACGTTCCGCAACAAAGTCGAGGACATTTCCAAGCTGAAAACGCGCAACTCCTCGGGCAAAATGGTTCCACTCGGATCCGTATTAGAAATTCGCCAGTCCACCGGTCCTGATCGCGTCGTCCGCCACAACCTCTACCCCTCCGCCGAGCTCCTCGGCTCGGCCGCGCCCGGCATCAGCACCGGACAGGCCATAGCAAAGATGGAAGAACTTGCCGGGAATACGCTCCCGCCGGGGATCGACTTCGAATGGATCGACCTCGCTTATCAAGAGGCCAACACCACGAATACCGCCGCCATGATTTTCATGATCGCCATCCTCTTCGTATTTCTTCTGCTAACCGCCCAATACGAAAGCTGGGGCCTACCTCTCGCCGTCGTACTCACCGTTCCGCTCTGTCTTGCTGGAGCGATCTGGGGCGTTTTCCTGCGTGGTATGGATAACAACATCCTCACGCAGATCGGACTCGTAGTGTTAGTCGCGCTTGCTTCGAAAAACGCCATCCTCATTGTCGAGTTCGCAAGACACCTCGAGGAGCAAGGGTTGGATCGTTTCGAAGCTGCTACCGAGGCCGCCCGCCTGCGCCTGCGCCCCATCATCATGACCTCGCTCGCCTTCATTCTCGGCGTGGTCCCGCTCGTCATCGCCAGCGGCCCAGGCGCGGAAATGCGTCAAGCGCTTGGAACCGTGGTGTTCTTCGGCATGATCGCTGTCACCCTCTTCGGTATCCTCTTCGCACCGTTCTTTTACGTCCTTGTCAGGAAAGGAGGAAAGCGTTTGGAACATTGATCCTTACTGACTGATCTCCCAAGCGCCCTGGCAAAACAAACACCTTAAGGATGAGCCCAGCGGGGTTCAAAGAGGGTTCACTACCGCCACTCGTGCTTCGGGTAACGCCCGGCCAGGTCCTTTTTCATCTGCGGGTAGCCGCGTTCCCAGAATCCTTTTAAATCCCCGGTCACCTGCCATGGCCTCTGGTTCGGCGCCAGAATATGAACCAGTAATTTCGCCTTACCCTGCGCTATCTTAGGCAACTCCTCCACGTCATAGAGAAACTGCATCTTCATCGCAATCCACGGATCCCCGTCACTGCTGTATCTGACCTTGACCTCCCTACCGTTACTCAAGGTCACTTCTAATGGAGCATAAGCAGCCAGCACCGCTTGCTGGCCTTGTGATAACCACCGAGCTAGCACCGGCATCACCTCCCTGTTTTTGATTTCCTTATAAGACTTCGCCCCCTGGCACACCTCCTCTAACACCATCAGCTTGTCATCCTCACCGAATCCCGGAAGTTCCATCTCCGGCATCCACTTGCTGAGGCTTACCAGACGGGCAACCCATCGTTCCACCCCCTGATCCCAATGCTTTAGCTTCAACTCACCACTTGCAACACGCTCCGCTAACAATCTGGCCGCATCCTCTCTAGGAGGCTCTCCGCCCTCCTTGGATTCCAACACAAGATCTCGAAAGCGCAGCTCATGTTTCTTGATTACCCTCCGTGAGACAGCATCATAACTAGCGCCATCATGCTCATGAAAATCATTCGGAAAGAGTTCACGCAAATCATCCAGTGACACCTCTGCACAGCGGTTAAGATAAACGGTCACCTCCTTGCCCTCCACCTCGGTCATCTCCGTGGCGACAAATGCCTGTGCCCGCTTCACCGAGCTCGCCGCATCCAGATTACCCCTTCTGCCGCCCACCACACGGCACGCCAAGGTTGCCTCCCCCAGCCGGACTGCTAGCCGGTCACTGAATGCAGCCAACATCACCTGACTAACCTGCTTTTTACGAAGATCAAAATCCACTTCCCCCCAATCCAATCCCATCCTCACTGCCGTGCGCTCTAGTTGCTCCATCGACTTCGAAACTTCACGCGCGCCCCGTGCCAAGATCCCCGAATCGGCGCAGCGCCTAACATCAAAACGCATATCACTGGCAAACTGATAAGCCCGCCACTCGGCAACAAAATCCGTAATATCCTCCGGCTCTCTGAATTCACAATCCCCCGCCCCCCTGCGCCTCACCAACACCCCCTCACCCTGAACTGCCGCCGCGATAAAGCCCGCCTCCGCCACACAGCCGAGCTCTTGAGCTATCAATAACAAACATGCATACCTCGGGTGCAGTGGAAATTTCGCCATCGCCTTACCCCGCTCCGTGATCAGGCCTAATTCATCGACCGCCCCAAGCTCAAAAAGCAGCTCCTCCGCCAGAGCCAAGCCTTTTTCATCCGGTCTGTCTAACCAGCGAAAAGCTTGCACATCTTCGACCCCTACGGATTTCAAAGAAAGCGCAACCTCGGCAAGATCCACACGCAGAATCTCAGGCAAATCAAAGGCATTCCTTCGTCCCTGATCCGCCTCACCCCATAGCCTGATACAGCGTCCTGGTGCCGTTCGACCCGCACGGCCCGCACGCTGGTCCGCCGATGCACGCGAAATCTTTGCAATCATCAAGGTATCAATCCCTCGCACTACATCGTAATGCGCCACTCTCGCCAAACCCGAGTCAATCACCGTGCGCACGCCATCAATGGTGAGAGAAGTCTCAGCAACATTGGTCGAAACAATAATCCGTGGCCTGCCGCCTTGTTTTGCAGGTGCCACCGCAGCATCCTGCAGCTTGGGAGACAATCCACTATAGAGTGGGCACACATCCCAGCCGCGTGACCAACCCGCACGCTCAATGACTTCCACCGTCCGTCGAATCTCATGCACCCCGGGTAAAAAAACCAACACATGCCCGACATCATCGCGCGCGACATTGTCCCTCACTACCTCCGCCACCCGCTCCCATATCTTTACCTCCTGA
>Ga0213861_10002782_pt1 | contig 14789 bp, 8 predicted proteins | sample PICome_4_FD_160110 | JGI IMG/M metagenome (GOLD analysis project Ga0213861, IMG submission 160110) | Coastal seawater microbial communities near Pivers Island, North Carolina, United States - PICO131 | ecosystem: Environmental > Aquatic > Marine > Coastal | place: USA: North Carolina | collected... | reverse complement strand
CATGCAAACCACCAAGAATAATAATAAAGAGTCCATGCATTTTGCCATGAAGAGTCTGAATAACCGTGAGTATTTGTAGATAAACTCAGCAATTTTTGAACATATGAGCCTAGATTTTGCACAAGACCATCTAAGATATAGCTTGTTGGCCCAGTAATAAAAATAAAGGATAGAAAAATAATACATAAAACGATGTTTATTTGAGATAAGATTTTAATTCCTACCTTCAAACCCAATACAACACTAGCTAGCCCCATAAGGGTTATAAGAATTATGATCCCAACAGTATTGATAAAGCTGCCTTCAATTACACCCATATAGCTGAGCCCAGAATTGATTTGATTTGCACCAAGCCCTAGGGAGGTGGCTATGCCAAATATTGTGGCAATGATTGCTAGAACATCTAATGATACTCTTCCCCAAATATTTCTTGTTAATGGGCCTGAGAAAAATGAACTTACCCGAAAAGGTAATTTATTGTTATAGGAAAAATATGCAAAACAAATTCCAACAACGCCATAGATTGCCCAACCATGAAATCCCCAATGCAAATAGGCAAGGTTCATTGAGAGATTAGCTCTGTCTGAAAAAGATGCACCATCTTTATGGATGAGATCTGAGCTAAGATGCATGATGGGTTCAGCTACACCATAAAACAACAAGCCAACACCAAGACCTGCGCTAAAAAGCATAGCTATCCAATTTACTCGTGAGAACTCTGGTTTTGCATCCGGCCCTCCAAGAATCAATGATTTATGCTTGCTAAAAGCTAAATAAATTACAAACACTAAAAAAACGTTAGTAAGGAGGATAATCAACCAACCCAAGCTATCAGAAATTTGATTTTGAGCATCTGCGAATAATTGATCAGCCTCTTTGAGATTGGTAAGCGTAATACCAATGAAAGCAATAATTAAAAAAATAGAGAAAAGGAAGCGTTTGGGCGCGATTTTGGTAAACATCGCGATTAGTCTACTGAATATGCTTGATAAATACCTCAAATTAAAAATAAAGCGTCTTTTTTTTATATTTACTTAAACTTTTGATGTTCATTTGTTATGGTCTAGACATGTCTTTAAAAAACTTAAGTTTTGACTTAAGCAAATATCACGATGGAAGAAGGTTTCACAACCGATTTCAGTCCGTCACTCAACTCTAAATTAAAAAAAATCCCTAGGGGGAAATTATGATCAATACTATGAAAAGTACTATTCAAAATCTAAAGTTAGCTTTTAATCAAACAAACTTTGATAAATTTTTTGGAAGAATAATATCTGCTATTTCTGCATTAGCAATTATAAATGCCTCTGCTTATAGTGGATACATTTCTGCTCAATCTCAAGCTACTATTGAGGAAGTTGTGGTTACCTCGAGAAAGAAAGAGGAAGGTTTACAAAGTGTTCCAATTTCTGTTTCAGCTTTAGGGGGCGAGTCTCTTGAGCAGAAGGGCGTGAATGTGTTTGAAGACTATTTATTGCAATTACCTGGAGTAACAGCTGGTGGTTCTGGACCTGGTAATAATACTATCTATATTCGAGGCCTTGCCTCAACCACACCCGCCCTTACAACTGCAGGGGTGGCAGGTTTGGCGCCAAATGTATCTTTTTACCTAGATGAACAACCTTTAGCTCAACCAGGAAGAAATTTAGATGTTTATGCGGCTGATATTAATCGTGTAGAGGTCTTATCTGGTCCGCAAGGAACACTGTTTGGTGCTAGCTCACAAGCTGGAAATGTAAGAATGATTACAAATAAACCTGTAATAGGCGAGTCAGAAAGCAGTCTTGAGGTTGAAACAAGATATATGCCTGAAGGTGATATGGGCTCAAAAGTTGAATATATGACTAACGTACCTCTTACTGAATCTTCAGCTCTCAGATTTGTTGCATACAGGGATAGACGAGGTGGATTTATCGATCAAGTTGCCGGAACTAGAAATGCTAAGGAGTCTGCGCGTTTTAGAACAGCAGATTTTGTAAGAGCTAATGGTCTTGCTGTTGGAACTACAAGATCAGGTTTTCAAGCAAAAGACGGCCCAACTGATTTTTCAGCTGCTACATTCCTTGATGCAAATGCAATAGTTAAAGATAATGTTAATGACGTTACTTATGAAGGTTTTAGAGCTAGCATTGCGTCACAAATTAATGATAATTGGGATGCTTTAGTTTCTGTTGCGACTCAAGATATTGAGTCTGATGGTGTGTTTTTTGTAGATCCAACACTCGGTGATCTTGAAATTCAAAGATATAGCGATGATACAAATGAAGATAGTTTTGACAACATGAGCCTCACACTTAAGGGCTCAATTGGCGAACTTGAAGTAGTTTATGCTGGGGCATACACAGATAGAGCGACAGATCAAAATATAGATTACACAGACTATCTATTTGTTGGTCAATATGTCCCATTTTATATATGTGATGGGGTCACAAATTATACTTCTGTTGTTTCTGCTGGAACATGTCAAGCACCTGATATGTACGTTGCCTCTGAAACTGAAACTGAAGTCACAACCCATGAGCTAAGAATTAATACTGATTTAAATGACACAACTTCAATCACAGCAGGTGTTTTTATAAGTGATTTAGAGTTGATTGAGCATAACGAATTCACTTATCCAGGGTCAGGTAAAATTGCAGCAGGTTATGCTCCTAATTATCCTCATACAAACCCTCAACCTGGTCAGGGTGGAAATGCTGGCGCAGGGTGGTACTCTCAACCAGGGCCTTACAACGCCCCAATAATTTTTGTCAATGACATATTGCGAACTGACAAACAACAAGGAATTTTTGGTGAGGCAAACTTTGCACTTTCTGATACAAGTGAACTTACTGTTGGAGCTCGCTGGTATGACATAGAGGTTGATTTGGAAGGAAGTGCTAATGGCGCATATGGTAATAAAGGTAAAACTTCTGATAGCGGGGGTGGAGGTGCTAACCTATCTGTGCAGTACGGCCCAAACAATCCTAACGGATATCCTGATAAAGCTGAATCAGATGGAGTTATAGGAAAGATAACATATTCCTGGAAACCAGATGATGATCTTATGTATTATGTTACTTGGTCGGAGGGATTCAGGCCTGGACTTCTCAATAGACCAGTTGGGGCTGGAGATGAAAATTACTCAGTGAAAGCTGTCACTGATACTGATGAAGTTACCAATTATGAGTTTGGATGGAAGGCAACTCTAATGGATGGCTCATTACGATTCAATGGAAGTATTTTCAAAAGTGACATCACCGGTCTTCAAAGCACCATATTTGATGCAGCTATTGTTAATTTATTCTTCTCAGACAATGCAGCTGATGCTGAAATTCTTGGCCTCGAAGGGGATTTTATTTACATTACTGAAAATGACCTAATGCTTTCAGGAGCTTTTTCAATTTTAGATACTGAGCTTACTAAAAGACTTGCGCTCACAAATGATATTGTTGAGGGGAGTGAGCTAGCGTTTGCACCAGGATATCAAGCAAATGTTACCGCTAGAAAGGAATGGGGTTTAAGCTCTGGTAATACTGCTCATTGGCAAGGACAAGTAACAGTATCTGACGATAGTTTTTCAGATATCATGGAGCCAAATAGGGCCGTTAACAGTGGCTATGCCTTAGCAAATTTTAGGGCAGGTGTTAGCAATGATAGCTGGGTTGCCGAGATGTATATTGACAATCTAACAGATAAAAGGGCTGAAATTAGTAATACATTTATCTTCGATAGAGAAAGAGTTATGATCGTAAGACCAAGAACGATGGGTCTAAGGTTAAAGTATAATTTTTAGCATTCCTACTTCTCATAAAAAAAGGGAGTTCTTACTCCCTTTTTTATTTGTATAATTTATTTATAAAAAATATGAACAAAAGTAATGTTGATACAAAAGACCCAACTTTTTTAGTTGATATAAATGAAGCTACTCTTGCAGTTAAAGAAAACAGATTTGCTGAGGCTTTAAAAATATTAGAAATAAATCTTTCAAGGTATCCAGATCATATAGATAGCCTATATCTTGCCGCAGTCTCGTCAAGATATTTAAAAAAGTTTGAAGATTCAAAAAAATATATTGAGATGTTGCTGCGTCACGCACCAGATATGGGAAGAGCCTACCAAGAGCTGGGCCATCTAAATCGGTTGATTGGAAATGAAATGATTGCAATTGGAAACTACAGACAAGCATGCGAATTAAATCCCGCATTACTAGGCTCATGGAAATCACTTCATGATTTATTTAAAAAAAATAATAATCAGCAAGCTTCTGATCATGCTCTTGATCAGCTTAATAGATTAAAAAAATTACCAAATGCACTTCTATATATTGATCAAATTATGAATGAGGATAGATTGGGTTTAGCAGAAATTAAATGCAGAGAATTTCTTAAAAAAAATCCAACTCATGTTTATGCAATGTCTCAATTAGCTGAAATAGCAAGCAGGCTCGGACACTACAATGATGCAGAATATCTTTTAAAGAAGGCTACCGATTTTGAACCAAATGATCCAGATTTAAGAATGAAGTACTTGATGGTTTTAAGAAAAACTCAAAAGTTTGCTAAAACAACGGAACAAGTAAATATTTTATGTAAAAAATTTCCTGATAATCCGTTATATCATTTACAAAAAGCAGTTGAAATGATGCAAAGTGGTGACAACCTAAATGCAATTAAAATTTTAGGTGAGATAGTCCAAAAAAGCCCCCATAATTTCAGCGCGCATACCTCTAAGGGGCATGCAGAAAAAACATTAGGCAGAACAGAAGATGCCATAAAAAGTTATCAAAGAGCTTATAAAATTAAAGGTGATCACGGCGAGGCTTTTTTCTCTTTATCCAACCTTAAAACTTACAATTTTTCTGATATTGAGTTAAATATGATGAACGATCAGTTAGATAGAGTGGACTTATCTCTTAAAGAAAGAACTTATTTCCATTTTGCACTTGCTCAAGCATACGAGCTTATTGAAGACTTTGATAAAGCTTTCTATCACTACAGAAGTGGAAACAAGATCAAGAATGATCAAAGCAAATACTCTATTGATGGAATGGATGCAGAATTTCAAGCGCAAATAGATATATGTAAAAAGAGTTTGTTTGATAATTTAGGAGTGGGTGGCTGCACATCCAAAGATCCTATCTTTATAGTAGGCTTGCCCAGAGCTGGTTCTACATTAATTGAACAAATTTTAGCATCTCATTCAATGATTGACGGTACTTTGGAGTTACCAAATATTTTATCTCTAGCACATAATCTTAGAGGAGAGGATGTTTATGGAAAAAAAGGAAACTATCCTCAAATTATGAAGAATTTTGATGCTGATCAAAGAAAAGTTATGGGTAAGGCATATATTGATGAAACAAGAATTCATCGAAAAGGCGCCCCGATGTTTACCGACAAAATGCCCAACAACTTCAGGCATATTGGATTAATTCATTTAATTATGCCTAATGCAAAAATAATTGATGCGAGAAGATATCCCCTGGATTGTTGTTTTAGTATGTTCAAACAATTATTTGCCCAAGGTCAGGAATTTTCATATGGTTTGGCAGAAGCGGGCAGTTATTATAAAGGCTATATAAAACTTATGGATCATTGGGATGAGGTTTTGCCTAATAAAATACTAAGAGTAGATAATGAGGATGTAATTGAAGATCTCGAAGGGCAAGTAAGAAGAATGCTAGATTTTCTAGATTTGCCTTATGAAGAAGGCTGCATTTCATTTCATAAAACAAATAGGTCTGTTAGAACCGCAAGTTCAGAGCAAGTTAGACAGCCAATTAATAAAAAGGGTATGGGTCGATGGAAGCCTTATGCTAAAAATCTCAAGCCATTGCTAGAAAGTATTGGCGAGGATCTGCTGCGTCCAGAGGATATTGCCCTATTAAATGGGTAGTCTAGAAATTATTATTTATTACCTTGGGTCATATTATTCGATATGACTAAATTAAAGAGCATTTATGTCAATTATTAAAGTGACTAACCTAGAGAAGCATTACCCAAGTCCAGATAATTCAGGCCAATCTTTTGCAGCTGTCAATAAGATTAATCTTAAAATTAATTCTGGAGAAATATTTGGTTTATTAGGTCCCAACGGAGCAGGTAAAACAACAACGCTGGAAATGCTAGAGGGATTGAGCACAATTGATAATGGAGAGGTTCTTATTGACGGTATTAATGTTAAAAATGATCCTTATAAAGTTAAAAAAATTATCGGAGTTCAGCTTCAATCAAATGAATATTTTGATAGATTAAATCTATGTGATTTATTGATTCTTTTTGCCAATCTTTATTCAACATCTATTGAGCCCAAAGCTTTGCTTGCTAAGGTTAATTTAGAAGATAAATTATTTGCTCTACCTGATGATTTATCCGGCGGTCAAAAGCAGAGATTTTCTATAGCCTGCGCTTTGGTCAATAATCCAAAAATACTATTTCTTGATGAGCCAACCACCGGGCTTGACCCTCAGGCAAAAAGAAATTTATGGAATTTAGTTAAAGATTTAAATGATGAGGGAATGACAATTGTCTTAACAACTCACAATATGGAAGAGGCTGAATATCTTTGTGAAAGGATTGCAATTATGGATAAGGGTTCAATTATTGCTCTAGATACACCTCAGCAACTTATTTTAGCTTATGCCCCTAAGCCACAAGAGATACCATTACATGGAAATATAGAGGATGTATTTTTGACTCTTACAGGACATGGGTTAAGAGATTAGAACATGCTAACTAAGCCTCAAATTCACCTTGCTTCAACCTTTATTAAAATATTCTATAGAGATCGACAATCACTCTTCTTTAGTCTGCTTTTTCCATTAATTTTTACAGGAATTTTCATGTTTTCTGGGGGAGAACCGGATCCAACAAAATTAGGCTTAGTGAATCAGTCTCAAGATCCACTATCACTCAAATTTGTTGAATTAGTAAAAAAGGAGAAAGCTTTTGAAGTTAAGGAGGGTGCTGAATCTACCCTTATAAATGAATTAATAACTGCAGATCAAACTGCCTTAATTATTATTCCAGAAACTTTCAATCAATCACCCAATCCAGGAAAACTTCGATTATTACTTGATGCCTCTCAAGTTAGGCAGGTGGATGCAATTAGAGATTCCTTAGAAGCGACTCTTCTTTCTATAGAGAGAGATTTAAGAAATATTAAACCTATGTTTTCTCTTGAGCTTGAAGATGTAAAATCTAGACCGCAGCGATACATTGATTTTCTCTTGCCTGGAATTTTGGCATACATGCTTATGAACCTTTGTATTGCTGGTAGTGGATTTAATATTGTTGAATATCGAAGAAGAGGTATTCTCAAAAGGCTTTTTGTTACTCCAATTCAACCCAAGGATTTTATTATCTCAATTGTGCTTGCAAGAATGTTTATCATTTTGATTCAACTTTCAGTAATTTTGGGTCTGGCAATAGGGCTCTTAAAAATTAATATAGTTGGAGGGTTGATATCACTTTATGGTGTCATTTTATTAGGCGCATTTATTTTTTTATGCGTAGGTTTCTTTCTTGGAAGTCTTGCTAAAACACAAGAATCAATTCGCCCATTGGTTTTATTATTTACCTTTCCGCAATTGATTCTATCGGGTATTTTTTTTCCAATTTCCTCATTACCTCAATTAATTCAGCCTTTGGCAAACTGTTTACCCTTAAGCGTTATAGCCTCAACAATGCGCGACATTGCAAATGATGGCGGAGGGCTATTTGCGATGAATGTTAATTCTCTTGGTATCTTATTTTGGTTTTTGTTTAGCTTTTATATCGCTACAAAGTTTTTTGTATGGCAAAAAGTTGCTTCTTAAAAATGCATCAAGTCGTTCTTTTAAAATTCTATTTTTTGTATATAATTGACAACGTTATCAGATGGGGCTGTTACAAAATATGAAAAAAGAAGAATTAGTAGAGATATTTTCCAATCTTCATCCTGAAGATACAGCTGGAAACATAACTGGAGAAGTTCATCTAGCCGATGGAACAATTATCAAAACTGACTCAATAAGAGTTGATATGGATGGCGGAAGGATCATCCTTTCTGAAAAGTCATCTTTTATGTACGAAACAAACAAAAGAAACTGGATACAAGAGCTTATTTTCTATCAAAATAAAAAAAGACGATCAGCCTAAGTTTTCTTTTTCAAAAATTCAGCTTTATATTTTAAAACTCTTTATTAAATTTGATTCTTGCTAATTTTAGTAAAGCACATGATCAATAATTAATTTTTAGAATCATCTCGTTTAAAAAATTTTTTCCTTAAATTATAAAAGGCATTTGTTCTTGCATATACCTGCTTTAACTAGATAAGATTAATTTATGCATTTAAACATCGAGGGCAAGCTTGCTGATGAGCAAGAACTAGCAAAATTATTACTTGGAGAATCATATTTTTTAGATGATCCAGAAATAACGCGGCAAACTCAGTCAATCATTCAATATTGTCGAGATAATAAGAGTCAACGTACAAAATTGGATGCGTTCATGGAGCAATATTGCCTGTCTAATTCAGAAGGAATTGCTCTTATGTGTCTGGCTGAATCATTGATGCGTATTCCAGATACTCAGACTCGAGATGCTTTGATAAATGAAAAACTTACTTCTGCAAAGTGGTCAGAACACTTAGGCAAGGCTGAAAGCTTTTTAGTCAATTCGGCAACCTGGGGACTTACTTTTTCAAAAAAATTTCTTAATGCATCTAATTACGCTAGCAATAATTGGCTAATTTCACTTGGCAAGAAAATTGGAGAGTCTTCTATAAGAGAAGCGGTACAGATGGCAATGCAAATTCTCAGCAAAGAGTTTGTTTGTGCCGAAAGTATTCAAGAACTGAAGGGCGCTCAATGGTTAGAGAAACATTCATGCTCTTTCGACATGCTTGGAGAAGCATCTCGAAATGAAGACCAGTCAATTAAGTATTTTGATTCTTACATGGAATCTATTCACTTAATATCAGAGATTAATTCTGGCAGAAATTTGAGTAATGGAATCTCCGTTAAGCTTTCTGCACTTTATTCTAAATACGACGCTCTTCACAATAAAAATGTTAAGAAGTTTTTATTTCCAAGGCTGAAAGCGCTTGTACTAGAGGCTGTAAATAAGAATATAGCTTTAACAATTGATGCAGAAGAACAAGATCGTTTATCTTTAAGCTTAGATTTGATTGATGCCCTTGCATTAGATCCTGCAATTAAATCATGGCCTGGGCTTGGATTAGCAGTTCAAGCTTATGGCAAAAGATCACTTGCTGTTATTAATAAGATAGATAATTTATCTCAGCAAAGAGAAAAAATGCATGTGCGACTAGTGAAGGGGGCTTATTGGGATTACGAAATTAAAAATGCCCAAGTAAAAGGGCTAGATGGATATCCAGTCTTTACAAATAAATACCTAACTGACCTTAATTATCTTGTTACTGCAAAGCGACTTCTCGAATGTAAAAATTTGGATTCAAGCTTTGCAACTCATAATGCGCACTCAATTGCTTCACTTATGAGTCTTAGCAAAAGCATCAATACTAAGATTGAATTTCAGAGGCTTTATGGCATGGGGGAATTACTTTATTCGGCCTGCCAAGCGTCTTATAAGCAATTCCCAGAGACAACTATTTATTGCCCTATAGGTCGGCATAAAGAGCTATTACCTTACTTGGTCAGAAGGCTTCTTGAGAACGGAGCTAATAGCTCATTCATAAATAAATACTTAAATAAAAATATTCCGGACATTGATCTTGCTCAAAATCCAGGAGATAAGATTAAAGAGAGGATAGATCATTTTGATATATCAAATGTGCCACTCCCAGGTAATTTATACCTTCCGCGCGTTAATTCAAGGGGATTAGATTTAAGTGAGAGTGAGCAGATTAATATTCTAATGACTAAGGTTAATCAATTTTCTGAGACGAGCTTTCATGCATCTTCCATATCAACAAACAATCTTCAGAATAATTCGCCAATTGAGGCAATATCTAAATGTAATAGAAAACCCATTGGAATTATTGAAACATGCAATTTGAAATCTCTTGATATTAATTCCATTTGCTCATCGGATCAGTGGGCTAATTGCTCAAAGGAATATAGAAATGAAGTTCTTCTTTCCGTTGCAGATAGGCTTGAAGATGAGAAGGCTAAGTTTGTCTACTTATTAATGCATGAAGCCGGAAAAACTCTTGAAGATGCTATTGATGAAATTAGAGAGGCTATTGATTTTCTTCGATATTATTCTTATCAGGCATTAAATTTAGTGCCTTCCTTTCAAAGAGGTCCAACTGGCGAGGATAATATTTTAGACTTCGAGCCTAAAGGCACTGTTTTATGTATTAGTCCATGGAATTTTCCACTTGCGATAACAATTGGGCAAATTTCAGCCGCCTTAGCTGCTGGCAATACAGTAATTTCAAAACCTTCTGAGCATACTTCAATTATTGCCTTTGAGGCCATGAGGCTATTTTATGATCAAGGGCTACCAGATGATGCTCTTCATTTATTTCTTGGGCATGGTGAATTGGGGCGGGCTATTATATTGAATCAAGCCATAGACCTAGTTGCTTTTACTGGCTCTTTACAGACAGCAAAAGATATTCATAAAAGCTTATCTTTAAAACCAGGAAAACTTGTCCCTCTAATTGCTGAAACAGGAGGATTGAACACAATGATTGTTGATTCAAGTGCTCTATTAGAAAGAGCTTGTGATGACATCATTCGCTCGGCATATAACTCTGCAGGTCAAAGGTGCTCAGCTTTAAGAGTGCTTCTTGTGCATTATGATATTTATTCAGAGCTTCTTACGATGCTTAAAGGAGCTATGAATGATCTCTCAATCGGCACTCCTGATGATTTGAGTACTGATATTGGGCCAATTATTAGTTCTAAAGCTTTAAAGAAATTAAAAAATTATATTGCTTCAATGGAGTCTGAGGGTAATTCATGTTTCCAATCTAAAAATAACATTCCAAGTGACGGCTCATATCTTCCCCCAACTCTTATTGAGCTTAAATTAAGATCTTTACCAAGCGAAGAGCAGTTTGGACCAATTTTGCATATAGCTTCATTCACAGAAGAAAATTTAACTAACTTTATTAAAGAAATTAATTCAAAAGGTTTTGCGCTGACTTTTGGCATTCAAACAAGAATCGACTCAAGAGCTTTAGACATAGCGCAGAAAACTACGAGTGGAAACGTGTATGTTAATAGGGACATTGTTGGTGCTGTGGTTGAGACTCAACCTTTTGGAGGAAAGAACCTTTCAGGCTCAGGTTTTAAAGCAGGAGGCCCTAATTATCTGCTGCAATTCATAGATGAGAAGGTAATTACAGTAAATACCGTTGCTATTGGTGGAAACATAGATCTAATAAATACAAATAACGAATATTAGGGTTAAAAATTCTTAGTTTTTTGTTTCATGAGGTGTTACAAAGCCTATATCTATAGGTTTTTTAGAATATTTTTACATGTTTAATTCGCTAAAAAGCATAAATTAGTGTATAAATCCTCCTAGAAATAAATATTTTTATCTATTCTTAGGGAGATAACATGTTAAATAAAGCTTTTTGGACCTTTTCAAGATTGTCCTTAACAACAATAATAGCTATAAGTTCAATGCTTTCAGTTGGTTCATTAGCACAAGACAGCGAATTCGTTGAAGAAGTCGTAAGTATTGGTACTCGTGGCAAGCCTAGATCAGTTTCTAGCTCACCAGTCCCTGTAGACGTTTTGAGCGCTGAGGATATCAGCAAAACTGGTACAGATGATTTGCTTATGCAGCTTCAAGGAAGCGTTCCATCATTAAACGTTCATTTACAACCAATTAGTGATGCAGCAAGTATGATTAGACCTGCAAATTTAAGAGGTCTTTCATCTGATGCAACCTTAGTTACAGTTAATGGTAAAAGGCGCCATCATGCATCAGTTATAGCATTTCAAGGCGGCGGAGTTAACGATGGTTCTCAGGGTGCTGATATTTCAGTTATACCTGCTATTGCTCTAAAAAGAGTTGAGGTTTTGAGAGACGGAGCATCAGCTCAGTACGGTTCAGATGCTATTGCAGGAGTTTTAAATTTCGTGCTTGATGACATTTCAGAGGGCGGTAGTCTTTCATACAAAATGGGCGAATATACTGAAGGCGATGGCGAAACAACAACCATAGCTGGAAAGTATGGTATGCCTCTAGGCCAGGATGGCTTTGTAACAACAAGTTTTCAAATTAGACAAGCAGATGACACATCAAGAAGTGAAATGCGTCCTGACGTTGAAAAGCTAATTGCAGCTGGTAACACAGATGTTGAAAGAATTGCTCAAATATGGGGAGCACCTAAAGTTGACGATGATGTTACATTCTTCATGAATGCAGGCGTCACTAACAGTGATGGCTCAGAATCATACATGTTTGGTAATTATTCTGAGAGAGATGTAGATGGAGGTTTTTATTTCCGTAATCCAGATGATAGAAGTGGTGTTTTTACTAATGGTTCTGGTACTTTAAGGCTTGTCGGTGATGTAGATGGAACTTGTCAATATGGTGCAGGCTACTCAGGAAATGTAGATCCTGCAGACTATGTTACTAGGGATTTAATAATGGCTGACTCAAGTTGCTTCATTATGAATGAAATTGCTCCTGGCGGTTATACACCAAGGTTTACTGGAAACATAACAGATACCTCTTTAACTATAGGAAGAAGAGGCGATATTTTAGATGGTTTCTTAAATGGTTATTCATTTGATGTAAGTGGGACAGTAGGCAGAAACGAAGCTGATTTTGGATTAAACAATACAGTAAACCCATCAATGGGGCCAGATACACCTCGCAACTTTTATACTGGTTCATATATTGAACTTGAAAAGACATTTAATTTTGATTTATCAAAACAGGTTGATTCAGTGTCAATTGCATATGGTTTAGAGTGGAGAGAAGAAACTTTCGAAGTTATTTCTGGTGAAGAGGCTTCTTGGAAGGCTGGTAAATATGCACTTCAAGGTTTTAACGTTGGATCGCATGGATTTGCAGGTTTTTCCCCTGATTCTCAAGGCGCCTTCACCCGAAGAAGTTATGGTGTTTATTTAGATCTTGAAAATCAAGTCAGCGACCAGTTATTACTCGGCGGTGCTTTTAGATATGAGGATTACTCTTCATTTGGTGATACCAACGATTTTAAACTTAATGCAAGATATCAATTAAACGATAATGTAGCTTTAAGAGGCTCTTCAAGCACAGGTTTTAGAGCCCCAACTCAAGGGCAAGTTAATGTTGTTAACACTCAGACAACTCTTGTTGATGGCTCTTTAACACAGGCGCAAACGTTGCCTGGTTTTAAACTTGGTCTTGGTCAGCTCTCTCCAGAAGAGGCTACAAACACATCTTTTGGTATTGTTTATGATAATGGAGATATATCAGTTACAGCTGACTTCTTTACCATCGAACTAGAGGATAGGGTGGCTCTTACAAGTAATGCTGCTCCAACACCTGCGCAGGTTATCGCTATGGCAGAAGCAGGCATCCCAAACCCAGAATTGCTCGGCCAAGTAAATTACTTTGCAAATGATTTTGATACCGAAACAACTGGTTACGATATAGTTGCAGTCTATTCTACTCAATTATTTGGTGCGGAAACTGACATTAGTGCGGCCTGGAATCATACAGAAACTGAAGTTACTAACGCAGGTAACTTTACAGGTGATTCGAAGATTAAACGTCTTGAAGAAGGTTTGCCTGAAGATAGGATGACTATCACCTTAGCACAAACATGGAGTGATAAAGTGTCATCATTTGTTAGAGCAAATATGTATGGAGAGTACTATGCAGTCCATGTTGATTATTTTGGCAACACTGCTGATTCAGAATGGACTATTGATGCATCAGTTAATGTAGATCTAACTGATAGTTTCTATGTCCAAGCTGGTGTTCAGAACTTATTTGATACAGAAGCTATGAAAGTAGCTGGTTCTCCTGGGGCTGCAAGTGTTGGTCTTAGCAGAAGTAATTGGGGTGGCATTTACTATGAAACTTCACCTTACGGAATTGAAGGAGCTTTCTGGTACTTAAAAGCTGGATACAATTTCTAAAATAAGTCTCGAGATTTAAAAAGGGTGCTTCATAGCACCCTTTTTTTTAGAAAAAAAATTATTTCTTAGATACAGACGCTATAAAATAAAGACCTAAAGATACAGCTGGACCAATTCCAAAAGCAAATATAACAGTTGCAACACCAATTGTTCCGCCTAGTAACCACCCAATAGAGATAATTATTATCTCTAAAAATACCCTAACCCATGCAATTGGCAGATTTGTGACTCTTTGACATCCAGTCATTAAGCCGTCTCTTGGACCTGGACCAAGATTTGCAATTAAATATATGCCGCTTGCAAATCCAACTACTAAAGTTCCAAGGATGGCTTGCAATGTTTGCATGAGATAAGTTTCTGGATGGGGAAGGTAGGGTAAAGACCATTCAATCACTGCTGCAATGATAATTACGTTTAATATAGTGCCAATTCCAGCTTTCTGTTTTAAAGGTATCCATAGTAATAATACAACCAGGCTAATTATAAAAGTGAGAACGCCTATACTCAGCCCGCTTGTTAGAGATAGGCCTTCAGCCAAAACAGTCCATGGACTCATCCCAATTGACGCAGTAATAATAAGTGACTCACCAAACCCAAATAGAAATAAACCTAAAATGAGAAACAATAATGTCAGAGGTTTGGGTGAAAAGTTTAATGGCTCATCTGAACTCCATTGAGTAGTTGGAACAGATCTTACTGCAAAAATTTTCATATGTTGGTGAAGTTAAATCTAGATTTTGATAG
>Ga0213861_10002780_pt1 | contig 14792 bp, 11 predicted proteins | sample PICome_4_FD_160110 | JGI IMG/M metagenome (GOLD analysis project Ga0213861, IMG submission 160110) | Coastal seawater microbial communities near Pivers Island, North Carolina, United States - PICO131 | ecosystem: Environmental > Aquatic > Marine > Coastal | place: USA: North Carolina... | reverse complement strand
TGCCTTGTTGGGAATCTGGGTCAGGAAATGGGAGCCTTACCCCCTGCGTACCGAAGCTTACTTGTTGAAGTATTTAATGACTGGCAACAACGTACTTCTGCTTGTTTAAAAGAAGCTGTTGACGAAAATGAGATAGACTCAGATATCGATTGCAATGCATTATCAGAATATTTCTGGATAGGCTGGGAAGGTGCTGTTTTAAGAGCTAAACTAGAACAATCTGAAGCACCACTTCGTCAATTTTCCAAAGGATTTTTTTCTGGAATAGAAATATGAATTTTTTTTCATCAATTAATAGACGATCGGTCTATTTTATAAAACCTTATTTAATACAAAAATTAAAAAATTTTAAAAGCTATGAATCTCAACAGATATATCATCACAAATACTAATCAAAATATCTATGTAATCATGGATTTCAAACAATAAAGAAAAGAGATTTTACTATGATAAATTCTGACAATAATAAATTAGAGGGTGGCCCTCTATCTGGAATTACTGTCCTTGATTTCTCACGCGTATTAGCAGGACCTTATTGTACAATGGTGCTTGCTGATCTTGGCGCTCGCGTAATAAAAGTTGAAAAATTTGGCACTGGCGATGATACCAGAGCATTTCCTCCTTTTATAAGCGCTGAAAGCGCATATTTTATGTGCTTTAATAGAGGTAAAGAAAGTATTGTTTTAGATATTAAATCGCCCAGAGATCGCGAATTGCTAGAAAGGTTACTTAATACTTCTGATGTTCTTGTAGAGAATTTCAGACCTGGAGTAATGGATAGACTTGGATATGGTCCAGATAGATTAGCTAAAACTCATCCACACTTAATTTACACATCTATCTCAGGATTTGGGCACTCTGGCCCTATGTCTGAATTGCCAGGGTATGATATGGTAGTTCAAGCAATGGGCGGTGTAATGAGTTTGACTGGATGGCCTGGAGAACGCCCTGCCCGAGTTGGGACAAGCTTTGGGGATCTTGGAGCTGCTTTATTTGGTGTGATTGGCATTTTATCAGCTTTATATAAACGCACCCAAAATGCCCAAGGTGATCGTGTTGATATTGGGATGTTAGACTGTCAGGCAGCCCTTTTAGAAACTGCTATAGCAAGGTTTGACGTAGAAGGAAAAATACCCACATCGACTGGCGATTGCCATCCTTCATTGGCACCTTTTGAAACATTCGAAGCAGCTGATGAAAGATTTGTAATAGCAGCAGGTAATGACCAATTATTCTTATTGATGGCAGATGCAATTAATGCACCAGAATTGGCCCTTAATCCAATTTACTCTACAAATGATTTGAGGGTTCGCAATCGACCTAAATTAGTAGCAGATATTGATCTGATAACTAAATCTAAACCTGTTCAGCATTGGTTAGATTGTTTAAATGATGCAGGAGTACCATGTGGTCCAATAAATTCTATTGATCGCCTCTTAGAACACCCACAACTCCTCTCCAGAAATATGATCATCAAAGTTGAAGGTCAAAGTAATAAACCTTTCCGTACAGCTGGTAACCCAATTAAGATGAACGCATATCAAGATATTGACACTACAACTTCAACTAAAGCTCCGGCACTTAATCAACATCGAGAAGCAATCTTGGCAGAAGTAATGGCTGATGCAGAAGCTTACATTTCCTCCCCAAAAGAAACTGTTGAATTAGAAAATGATACAACTCGGGAAGCTAATCCCTGGATGGAAATAAAAACCGCAGTTTGACAAATATTTTAAGAGGAGCGAAAAAATGAGCAACAAACAAAAAGCTAATATAAAGCTTGCAGAGACCAAAGCACTATCAACAAAATATAAATCTTTGGATACAATTCTTGTGGAGCGCCGGGACCGAGTGGGATTAATTACACTAAACCGGCCAAAAAGCTTAAATGCCTTGAATATACAATTAGCCCGTGAACTTGTGCAAACCTTAAAAGATTTTGATACGGACGACCGAATTGGTTCGGTTGTAGTTACTGGAAGCCCACGCGCTTTTGCTGCAGGTGCAGATATCGAAGAAATGGCAGACAAAACTTTAGTAGAATTACTTCAAAATGATATTTTTTCTGATTGGGATCAGATGCGATTCATTAAAAAACCTGTAATAGCTGCTGTAAGTGGATATGCCCTTGGTGGTGGGTTCGAATTGGCAATGTTATGCGATACAATCATTGCTTCAGAAGATGCGCAATTTGGTTTGCCCGAAATCAAACTAGGTATTCTACCGGGCATTGGAGGAACACAACGCTTAAGTAAATCTATTGGTAAAGCCCTAGCAATGGATTTAATTCTAACTGGGCGCACTATTGATGCTCATGAAGCAAAATTATCTGGGATAGTTGCTCGGGTAGTCCCCACAGGCGAACTTCTTCAAACAGCACTAGAGGCTGCACATCAAATAGCAGGCCTAAATTCACCTGCAGTTATCATGGCAAAGGAAGCAGTAAACCGATCTTTTGAAACTCCACTTTCAGAGGGCATATTACATGAGAGGCGTTTATTTCAAGCAGCTTTCGCAACAGACGGTCAAAAAGAAGGAATGGCTGCATTTGTTGCTAAACGTGCGCCAGTTTTTCGCAATTGTTAATCTATATTAACCAAAAATGGTATTCATATGTCACATATAACTATTGAGAAAAGAGGCAAAGCTGGGGTTATTGGCCTTGATCGCCCAAAAAACTTAAATGCTCTAAACCAAGAAATGATAGAACAAATTTCTTTGGCCTTGGATATATTCGAAAAAGACCATGAAATTAATCGAGTTCTGATAAAATCAAATCACAATAAAGCATTCTGTTCTGGTGGGGATCTTAAATCAATCAGAAATTTTTGTATTTCAAATAACTATGATAAAGCAGAAAATTTCTTCAAGAAAGAGTATGAACTAATATTACGCATAGCAAACTATTCAAAACCATATATTTCATTAATTGATGGGCTTTGCATGGGGGGAGGATTAGGATTGGTTATGCATGGGAAATATCGCATTGCCTCTGAAATGGCAGTTTTTGCAATGCCAGAAACTGCCATCGGTTTTTTTCCTGATGTAGGTGCAAGCTTCTTTCTTCCAAGAATGCCTCACAATGCTGGTTGCTGGATGGGATTAACAGGAGCTAAGGTAAAAGATTTTTATGCTCATGCATTAGGACTTTCAACACATATGACAATTTCTTCATCTATCTCTGAGATTTTTGACGCATTATGCTTTTCAAAGGACAGTATCACAAACATCCTTGATGATTTTTGTGAAACCTTAAAATATCAAACTAGTACACTAATGTTAGCTGCGTCGACAAAATGTTTTGATCAACCCACAATTTGCAGTATTCAAAACTGCTTATCAAACGTTAACTCCATCGAAGCAATAGAAGCGCTTAAAGCACTTAAAATAGCCTCTCCAAGAAGCTTACATGAGACAATGACGCTTCTGAACAAAACTTCGAATAAAACATTATCAACATGTTTGGCACATGAATTCAAAGCTGCTCAACGCGCCATTAGGCATCCTGATTTAATAGAAGGTGTAAGAGCAATTTTAATTGACAAAGATTATTCACCAACTTGGCCTTCTACAAACGACGGCAAATCTAGTATCCTGATATAACCATAGGCAATCCAATGAATGAAAATACATTTAATTATGACTATATTATTGTGGGGGGTGGATCTGCAGGCTGTGTATTGGCGAACCGATTATCAGAAAATCCCAAAAATAAGGTTTTATTATTAGAAGCCGGCGGAAAAGATAATTATCTTTGGATACATGTTCCTGTTGGATATTTGTATTGCATGGGCAATCCACGAACTGATTGGGGATTCCAAACTTCCAATCAGAAAGGATTGAATGGCCGGTCTCTAAATTATCCAAGGGGCCGTGTATTGGGCGGATGTTCGTCAATAAATGGTATGATATACATGAGAGGCCAATCAAATGATTATGACAATTGGCAACAAATGGGAAATACTGGTTGGGGCTGGGATGATGTTCTAGAGTATTTCAAAAAATCAGAAGACTATTACGATACTTCTGACGAAATGCATGGATCAGGTGGTGAATGGAGAGTAGAGGAGCAAAGACTTTCTTGGGAAATACTTGATGCATATAGAGATGCCGCTGAAGAATATGGCATTATTAAAATTGATGATTTCAATCGAGGTGATAACGAAGGTTCGTCATATTTTCGAGTAAACCAGAAAAAAGGCTGGCGCTGGAATACCTCAAAAGCTTTTTTAAGGCCTGTCAAAAGTCGCAAAAACCTTCAGATAGTTACTAATGCGCAAGTGCAGAAAGTTCTGTTTCATGAGAAAAGTGCAGTAGGTGTTGAAGTTAAAAGAAATGGTAAGCCTGAAACATATAGAACGACTGGTGAAGTTATACTATCTGCTGGCGCTATTGGATCACCACAAATTCTTGAGCTTTCCGGCATAGGGGACCCAAACCATTTGAAAAATATGGGTATAAATATCTTGCATCCATCCAAAAATGTGGGAGAAAATTTGCAAGACCACCTTCAATTACGCGTTGCTTTTCGTGTTGAGAATGTAAAAACATTAAATCAAAGGGCTGGATCGGTTTTAGGTAAGCTTGGCATTGGGTTAGAATACATTCTATCACGAAAAGGTCCAATGTCTATGGCACCCAGTCAACTTGGTATTTTTGCAAAATCTGGGCCTGAAGTGGAAACTGCAGACCTTGAGTTTCATGTGCAACCCTTATCCCTAGAAAAATTTGGTGATCCGTTGCATCCGTTTCCAGCATTTACAGCAAGCGTAGTTCCACTAAGACCTCAAAGCCGGGGATCAGTTCATATTTCATCGCCAAATCAATCAAAACAACCTACTATTGATCCAAATTATTTAAGTGCAAACTCAGATAAAATTGTTGCAGTTCGAGCAATACGTTTGGCCCGTGAAATTGCGAACCAATCTGCAATGAAAAAATATAACCCATCTGAAATCAAACCAGGAAAAGTATATCAAAGTGATGAAGATCTATCTTCTGTTGCTGGTGAAATAGGTACAACAATTTTTCATCCTGTAGGAACATGTAGAATGGGTCCAGATGCTGAGGCTGTAGTTGATGAAAATCTTTGTGTAAAAGGTTTACGTAATTTACGTGTTGTTGACGCATCAATCATGCCAACCATTACCTCTGGGAATACCAACTCACCTACTATCATGATTGCTGAAAAAGCAGCTGATCTTATACTTAGAAAAGCAAACTAAATAATGGCGGTGTTCTCAGACATGCTAGATAAGGCATGGACGCGTTTCACTTTTAATATCTGGCCCCTCCAAATCTCACCCTCGCCAAATGTGCTTCTAATTAAAACAAGAAACCCTTAAAGGGTGGTCGAAAAGGTGGCCTAATCTTAATTTTATTTAAATTATGTATTATTTCCAATTACTTAAAAAGTTAAGTGGCGGTGTCGTTAAATATACGATAGTTTGTATTAGATTAAAATCATATCAATGAAATTGAAATGTGTCAAAAATGACCCAAATAACTCCTAATAATTTTTTCAGATGAAATTTTAAGAGTTGGTGTTTAGAATGTGCCTATGCATTGTCTCAGAAACATAATATTATTTATCTTACTAATTATATCGGATCAATTATCAGCTAAGGAATTAAGAGTACTAACTTCTTTTCCACAAGAATTGTCTGATGCATATGTAACAATGTGGCAGAATGCAAAACCTGACTCAGAAATTATTATACTAAATAAAAACACAGTAGCTGGCATAAACGAAATACTTAGAGGTAATGATCGCAGCTTTGATATCTTCTGGGCTTCTTCACCAGAAGCTTTCGAATTATTGTCTCGCAACGGATCGTTTGTAGATGATGCCACATGCGGTGAAGCTGGACCAGCAGCGACAGAACCATTCGCCTTATCCTCGGTTGGTTGGGCTCGAAGAACTGACAGTAAATTATTCATGCCTGCGGAATGGAACGATATGTTGCACCCAATATACCGTGATAAAATTGCAATGGCGCGTCCCGCGCGTTCTGGCAGCACTCATATGCTGGTTGAACAACTATTACTGGTACGTGGCTGGGAAGATGGTTGGGCATATCTATTAGAACTTGCAGGTAACCTATCAACTTTAACTGCCCGCGCTTTCGGGGTTCCCGATGGTCTCGCCAATCACCGTTTTGAAATTGGGCTTACAATTGATTTTCTTGCTCAGTCACAACGCGATTTATTAAACTTTCGATATGGGCGCCCAATAGTCTTAATGCCAGCTCAGGTAGGAATCTTAAGGGGGGGACTTGCTTCAGATAATGCCTGTGATTTTATCAGAATGTTACTATCACGAGACGGACAACTTACCTTACTTTCTCCCGAAATCTCACGAATCCCTTACGATGACACAGTGCGAGCCGAATATGAAGAACAATTACCCAAAGGTATTTCAGAGGCCTTGCAACTTTCTTGGCTAGATTATGATGCTGAGACAACATCAGATCGTTATTGGGCAGTAAACACATTGTTTGACTTGCTGCTGACTGAAGTCCTTGTAGAACGTCGTAATTTCTGGCGACGGTTTTATGAATTAGAGCAGCAAATTGAACATAATGACATAAGGCTTTTACGTAATTTACTCACGACTATATCAATCTCAGAAGAGGAAGCCATATCAGCTACATCAAGTATCAATGAACACGGGAGATCAATAGCTGGTGCTGGCATACTTGACACATCCGTAATTATGGATTGGCGAGAGCGCAACAAGCAATTGATGTCCCAAATCGATGTAACTTTACGCGAGCTTGAACAAAAGGCCCCACAGTGAAAAAATTATGGGACAAGTTTATTCCAAAAATTTGGACTCGATTATTCCTTATGATTGTTGTTGCTATCCTCCTTACTTGGATAGTAATTGGAGCATCATATTATTGGCTAGGTAACGCGCGACTTGTGGTTTCAAACTTAAGCACAGTTCAGGCACCAAATTTAGCACAGACCTCTCGGTTATCGGCCCAAACAACCGATATTGCGATGCTCAGCAATCGCATCTTATCGGAAGGTAGTACATCATCAAGTAATCTTGAAGCTTTACTTAAGACGTCTGTTTCGGAACTCATCGCGTTCATAAATGATGGGCTCGACACCACTCTTACACCATACGATGCGGAGATATTGCAACGCCAATTATTACTTGTCATAAGACACTTAAGCCAAACACAAAAAATAGAGATCCGCATACGCAATAAGATTGAGCAACTACGTTGGTTGAACGTCGATGTTCAAGACGAAGCGGCGGCTGTAATGGCTGACTTTGCATATAATATTGAAGTTCTGACCCGCAGACTTGCTCAAGAGTCAAACCCAAGCATCCGAACAGAAATGGCAAAAATACTTACCCAAGAGCTCCACCTACAATCCATTTTCTCAAATATAGGTAACGACACAGCCACTGGAACTACGCTTGCCATGCAAATTTCGACTAGCCAGTCATCCGCTCAGCTTGATCAATTCGAAGATCTAATTGCAGACGCATTGGCACGGATAAACGCTAGTATTAACATATTGCCTTCGAAGCCTGAATATCAATTCATACGGCAAGCATCTGAAACATTAGAACTGATGACAACACAACCAAATGGCTTGGTTCACGAACGCAAAGCGTGGCATCAAACTCGGCAAAAATTTAGCGGTGAACTTGATACAGTTATGTTTCTTCTCAAAGATATGCAGACCAAATTATTGTCGCAAGCCGAAACTCAGCGTGCTGAAATAAGTTTACTGGGTGAAAGTTTTTCAGAAAATGCTACGATCACTTTGAATTTACTTTTAGCAATGACTATTGGTGCAGCAGCAGGAGGTTTGGCGATCTTGTTCTACTATATTCGTCCCTCAATAATTCAGCCAATGGAAAACTTGACAACAGCTATGCGCCAGATTGCAGATGGCAAACCACACATGCTAAATGATTTACCTGTAAGAGATGATGAAATTTCACATTTGGAAATAGCGGTGAATGCTTTCCAGAACTCAGTTACTGAGCGAGATCAAGCAATTCAGGATTTACACCAAACTCAAAATGAGTTGGTGCAAGTGGGTAAAATGGCGGCCTTAGGCAATCTTTCTGCGGGGATTAGCCACGAATTAAACCAACCTCTTGGCGCAATCCGGCAGCGACTGCGGCTGGCTCAAAAGGCCGCAAAAAAGAATGACACTACCAATCTAAATGTTCAGTTAACTAAAATTGATGATCTTGTTAATCGCATAGAGCGTATAATTTTACATTTGCGCAGATTTGCACGTAGATCTGAATACCTCAGTGAAAATGTTTCTCTTGAACGTGTTTTTACTGGAGCGCAGGAGCTTCTAAGCACACAATTATTAGATCACCAGATTATGGTAAATATGGACCCCTCACTTAAAGGTACCACAGTGGTCGGTGATGCTATTTTGGTTGAACAAGTTTTGGTTAATTTACTATCCAACTCATGCGACGCCATAATAGCAACCGGTGGAAAAGGAGAGATTTTAATTCGCAAAGAAAAAAGTACTGCTGATCAGCTTGTCTTTTCAATTATAGATACTGGTATTGGCCTTGGTAATTTGGAACCTGAGCGCGCGTTTGAGCCCTTTGTAACTACAAAAGATCCCAGCTCAGGGCTTGGATTAGGCCTATCAATTTCATTTAACATCATTACCGGAATGAACGGAACGTTGACACTTGCTGCGCGCGCTGACGTAGGAACTCGCGCCACTGTGACCATGCCTCTGGGGGGAAAAAAATGACAACTAAAACATATCAGATTTACCTTGTTGATGATGACAAAGATTTTCGCGAAGCAACCTGTGAGTATTTGCAAGAAGAAGGCCTCTCTACACGCGCGTTTTCTAATGGACAAACGATGCTTGATAATCTTGATCCAGAATGGAGTGGCGTTATCCTGTGTGACATTCGCATGTCCAAAATGGACGGCTTTGCCGTACTCAAGGCCGCGCGGCTTGCTGCACCGGCTGTGCCCGTTGTTATGATCACAGGTCATGGTGATGTGCGCCTTGCAATCAATGCAATCAAGGCCGGAGCTTATGATTTTCTAGAGAAGCCCGTGCAACCAGATTTTTTATTGAGCATAATGAATCGCACACTCAATGCCCGAAAGCTGATAATAGAAAACAAACGATTACGCAGCCGACTAGCGCGGCGTGGGGGCATGGCTAGTCAACTTATTGGGCGATCTATAGCAATGAAAGCATGCCGTAAGGCTTTGCTTGATCTTGCAACTCATCCGATTACAGTAACACTGTTTGGCGAAACAGGCACGGGGAAATCTCTTGCCGCCCGAATATTACATGAATATGGTGAAGGTGCTGGTGAATTTTATACCATCAACTGTGCAGCCCTAAATCTCGGTGGCTTACAAAAAAATCTTACCGAGATTGGCAAAAATACCGAGACACTTTATATTCGTGCAGTACACAAGCTTGATTTGAAAGACCAAACTCTACTAGCAGATTATTTGCAGCGCCATGAGCGCCCAAGAATTGTTTTGTCCTATACAGGTACGCTTGAACCATCAGAGCATGATACTATTAGTGACGAACTGCTTTATCTGATTAACGCGGCAACAATTGAAATGCCACCACTACGCACACGCAACAAAGACATCTACCTTTTATTAGAGGTATTCCTACGCGAAGCAGCGATAAAGTATAACAAACGAGTGCCATACATTACACAGGAGATACTGGCACCGCTTGGCAAACATGATTGGCCAGGGAATGTACTCGAATTGTACAATGTGGCTGAACGTATGGTAATTGGTCTTGGCGTTAATTTAATGCAACGCAGGCAAGGCGACACACAACAGAGTAGCACTTATGATGAGGCGATGTTGGAGTTTGAGCGAAATATTTTAGAACAAACGCTTCGTGAAACATCGGGGAAAAAAGGAGAAGCCGCGCAAAAACTGTCGATTCCTCGCAAGCGCTTATATTTACGTATGAAGGCGGTTGGGCTTCCTATTTCGGGTCATGATTGACCCAAATAATGGGTCAGCTCTACCCCAAATCAAAATGATAACACGTTTTTTAAAAAAAATTTGCCACATCATATTCCTCCAATAATATTTCTTAAATGCGCTGAATGAGCGCTAAATTCTAATGGGAGGACACCATGAAACATACAATTTACGCATCCATTGCAACTTTGGCCTTAACGGCTAGTGGTGCTATGGCCGATGAAAAAATCACCGTCATCACTTCATTCCCCGATTCAATGACTGGGCCAATTGAAGCAGCTTTCGAAACAGCTCATCCAGAGTTTGATTTGGAAATTCTTAACAAGAAAACTTCTGCTGGGGTAAAATACATTCAAGAAATAGCAGGTGCGAATACTGCAGACATTTTCTGGGCTTCAGCACCTGATGCATTTGAAGTTTTAAAAAACGATAATCTATTAGCAGATGTATCAGTCACATCAGAAGGCATTCCTGAACTTATTGGTAGTTATCCACTGAATGATCCAGATGGTTTTTACTATGGGTTTGCTGGCGCTGGATACGGTATAATGTGGAACGAACGCTATCTTGCAGCGAACAACTTGCAACCAGCTAAGGAATGGGCAGAACTTGCACAACCCGAATACCATGGACACGTGGGCATGTCCGCCCCATCGCGATCTGGGACAACCCATCTGACCGTCGAAACCTTGTTACAAGGTGAAGGCTGGGACAACGGTTGGGCTAAATGGAAACGCATAGCAGGCAACTTTAGCACCGTCACTGAGCGCAGCTTTGGTGTGCCAGACGGAGTAAATACTGGCAACTTTGGCCTTGGTATCGTGATTGACTTTTTTGGTTTTTCGTCAAAAGCATCTGGATTTCCAGTTGACTTTGCCTATCCAACAATTACAGCGCTTGTACCTGCAAACGTAGCTGTAGTTGCTGAAGCACCAAATTCAGAGGGTGCAGTGATGTTCATTGAATATTTACTAACACCAGAAGGACAAGCAGTGTTGCTTAATCCTGCAATCATGCGTTTACCAATCAACCCTGCGACATATGTGAATGCACCTGAAGGATTTCCAAATCCATTTAAGGACAGCACAATTGGTGCAGCCGTAGAATTCGACGTAGCCAAATCAGGCTCGCGTTACAATCTAGTGAATTCGATGTTTGATGTTATGATTACTTACCGCTTAGATGATTTGCGTGATGCTGTTGGTGCTATACAAGCTGCAGAGGCTTTACATGCTGATGGGTCTAATACCAAAGCCACTGCTCTAATCGCAGAAGCTTGGGCATTAATTGACGCAAACCCAATTGACGAGGCAAAAAGTCTTGATGCCGATTTTGCAGGTATCTTTACGAAGAAACGTAAGAAAGTGACTGATAAAGTTGGTGAACGCCAAGCGGAAGTTGAGCAACGTTGGGATGCAATGGTTGTAGCAAACTATGCTAGTGCAAAGGAATTGGCCAACCAAGCAGCCGGAATGTAATCACTTTCCCGCCAGATCAAACTTGATCAAACCATGCTGTCACCGAAATAAATGCGGTGACAGCTTTTAAAGAAAGCACCCTAAATGCCTCAAAATCCTTATATTCTTAAAGGTCACGCAGATCGATTGGCCAAATGGTTAGTGCCAAATCTTTCTGCAATACATCTTGTTGCGGTCTTTATTGCACTTCTACTAATTGGCCTACTATTAGTACCCGTTGCTCAGGTCATGATTGTGGCCTTCCAAGACGCATCTACAGGCGCAGCCACACTGCAAAACTTTATCGATTTTTTTCAGACATCGCTGTTCCGCGAAAGTTTTTGGAACTCCTTTTACGTTTCGGCAATGTCAGTTGTTGTAGCAACAGCAATCGCACTCCCACTCGCATATATCACCACGCGGTTTCATTTTTCAGGCTCGATCTTGATTCAAAGCCTTGGGTTCATTCCACTCATTATGCCACCTTTTGTTGGCGCAGTTGCAATGCAACTTATCTTTGGGCGTAACGGGACAATCAACCTGATTATTCGGGAGAAGTTTGGTTTTGATATACCTTTCATGAATGGTCTTAATGGGGTCATCCTAGTACAATCCATCCATTATTTTCCTTTCATACTAATCAACCTGTCCGCCTCGCTGCGAAACATTGATCGATCTATGGAAGAAGCCGCACAGAACCTCGGTAGCCACGGGCTGCGCTTGTTCCGTCGGATCGTCTTTCCACTGGCAATGCCAGGATATATTGCTGGTGCTGCACTTGTATTCATCAAAGTGTTTGACGATCTTGGCACACCACTTTTACTCAACGTCAATAACATGCTAGCACCACAAGCTTTTTTGCGGATATCATCCATTGGTATCAGTGATCCAATGGGTTATGTAATTTCAGTTATTCTCGTAATCTTCTCGATTTTGTCACTTTGGGCATCGTTTTTGTTTATGCGTGGTAAAGACTACACCACAGTCCAAAAAGGCGGTGGAGGTATGGCCAAACGTATTTTGAAAACACGTGAGAAATTTCTTTCATACGGAGTGGTTATCTTTATCCTATTGTTAGTCTTATCACCACATATCGGTTTACTATTACTTTCATTTGGAACCATCTGGTCTTATGCACCCCTACCTGACGGCTATACCTTACAAAACTACGTCACAATGTGGGAAAGCTCAAAAACTTTCATCACAAACACAATTCTATACGCCAGCATTGCTGCTACACTTGACGTGATCGTCGGAACTGCTATCGCTTATATTGTTTTGCGTACAGGTATCTTTGGTCGCAAAGGTCTAGACTATCTGGCCACTGCAGCTTTAGCTATTCCAGGCGTTGTTCTTGGCATTGGCTACCTAAGAACTTTCCACAATTTGGATGTGCCTTTCACGAATGAGCCAATGGCAAGCTGGTGGGTTATCATCGCACTAGCACTCATGATCAGGCGCTTACCTTACGCTTTAAGAGCTTGTACAGCGGCATTACAGCAAGTCAGCATCTCGCTTGAAGAGGCAGCAGAAAGCCTTGGTGCTACTAAAAGGCGGACCATTCAAAAAATAGTTATCCCACTAATGGCAGGTGGAATCCTAGCAGGTTTTGTCACAAGCTTTGCAACTGCTGCAGTCGAGCTATCAGCTACAATAATGTTGGTTAGTTCAAACAACGATGCTCCACTTGCATATGGCATATACCTTTTCATGCAAACACCGTCAGGGAGAGGTGCAGGTGCAGCATTGGGTATAGTGGCCGTTATCGTGGTTGCCATAGGAACCATTGCGTCTCAAGTCATCATTGAACGCAACAAAAAAATCAAATCAACCGGCGACAGCCACTAAGCACTGAAAGAATAATCATGAAAAAAGCAGGTATCAAAATAGAAAACCTCCACCTTTCCTTTGGTGAAACTGAAGTACTCAACGGAGTTAGTCTAGAAATTAAGCCAGGCGAATTCTTTGCCTTCCTTGGGCCATCAGGTTCGGGTAAATCAACCCTTTTACGTGCAATTGCCGGTTTTGGGCCTAAGCCAAAAGGGCGTATCATGATAGGAAATAAAGACATCCTTGGGTTAGACCCTTGGAAACGCAATATTGGCATGGTCTTTCAATCCTATGCCTTGTGGCCTCATATGACAGTACGTAATAACGTGGGCTTCGGTTTGCGTGAGCGTAAACTACCTTCTAAACTGATTAAAACAAAGGTTGATGCAGCCTTGGATCTAGTCGATCTATCTCATTTGGCAGACCGGATGCCAAACCAGCTTTCAGGAGGCCAACAACAGCGCATTGCACTAGCACGTACAATTGTTGTCGAACCTGAAGTCTTATTGTTGGACGAACCCCTATCCAATTTGGACGCATCTTTGCGAGTTCAAATGCGGCGCGAATTGCTTCGTCTTCAAAGACAGCTTGGGCTGACAACAATCTTTGTAACACACGATCAAGAAGAAGCTAACACAACCTCAGACCGCATGGCAGTTCTGGACGGCGGTGTGATCCAACAAATTGGATCACCGCAGGAATTGTATGATAAGCCAAGCAATTTATTTGTGGCCAACTTCCTGGGCACAGCTAATATCTTAGAAGGTAAGATCGAAATACTTGGAAATAACAAACGTTTCCTGACAAAAACAGGTGATAGCCTTAGCTTGTCTGAAGGCAGTAGCACAGTTGGAAACTATATCATCCTACGTCCACAAAACATCTCAATAAACCATAAAAAGTCCAAGAATTCACTTCCCGGGAAGGTACGCCATAGTGAATTCTTAGGCAGTCAAATCCGTTATATCGTTACTGCTGGTGGTACAGAAATTGTGATTGATCAAAGTCACCGTGCTGGGCAGGATTGGTTCGCAAATGGAACCGATGTACATCTTTTGGTAAACACTAGTACCGCGGTCGTTATCTAGATTTTCAAACTGATTATCTTAATAAAAAATTTAACCAATTATCAAACAGCAGTTCACTACAATAAAGCGCATAGTGGTCAATAATATGGTCAGTAATTGACTGTGGTGTCGTCAAACATGCTAGAAAAGGCATGTGCGCATTTCACTTTTAAGATTTGCGCTCTCCCAAACCCACCCTCGCCAAATGAGCGTCTGAGTAAAGGCTATAGAATCGGCGATATCAAGGCCTCAGCCCATGCATCACACAAAACGTACGCCTGTATCTCGCTGAAACAACGCGGTTATTCACACAATTATGGGCTAGATTGCAATCTGGGGAAGCAGATGGCGGTGTCGACTGACCTAGTAGATCAAGCATCAGGTTTTGCAAATGGGCGAAAACGCTTTCCACTCATGCCCTAATGCACAACGCCACCAAACCTTTTTACCAC
>Ga0213861_10002778_pt1 | contig 14795 bp, 15 predicted proteins | sample PICome_4_FD_160110 | JGI IMG/M metagenome (GOLD analysis project Ga0213861, IMG submission 160110) | Coastal seawater microbial communities near Pivers Island, North Carolina, United States - PICO131 | ecosystem: Environmental > Aquatic > Marine > Coastal | place: USA: North Carolina... | reverse complement strand
AATTGGCCTTTTATTTATTTTTCTTTCAAATCTTTGACTTAAGACAACTTGAAAAATATCTCCTTTTTCTATGTACGTTTTTGCTTTTTTGACCAACGACTTAAATTTTTCTTTAGTCGTGTTAGATTTAATTAAATTTTTGTTAGGTTTAAATGTGAATTGTTCAGGTAATTTTATGTTTTCAAAGTCTTCATATAAATCAAATTTTTTATTTATTGAATTATACTGTTCTTCGTAATCTTTAATTTTAGTATCAGCATATACATTTTCAATATAAAAAATTTTCTTTTTTATATTATCGTAAATAACAAGATTTTTAGGTCGGGATAATCGTACATCGGGTATCTTTAAATCATCCTTACATCTATTAGGGATTTTTTCTATATAACGAATTACATCGTATGAAAAATAACCCACAAGCATCGAAGCCATCGAAGGTAATTGTTTAGGTATCTTAATATTAAAATCCTTAATAAGTTTGTTAATATACTTTAAAGGGTCTGATTTAATCTTAGTTTTTTTATCAGAACTGTTTAAAGTAATTACATTCTTATCGATGTCCCAAATTTTATCAGGGTTAAGCCCAATAATTGTATATCGACCTTTAATAGTGCCTTTCTCAACTGACTCAAAAATAAAGCTATTTTTTTCAGCTAGAAGAAATTTAAAAAGATTTTCTACTTTATAATATTGATTACAAGATCTTGTTCTAAACAAAACCTGGTGTTTTTTTATAGAGTGATTTTTTTTAAATTCTTTAAAACTTAAGTTGATCTTCATTGAAATGAATTTTTAACACGATCGATAGTTCTTTGATTTAATTCTACTTTGTATTTTTGATTAACACTTTCATCGTATGATTGGTATATTTTGTTGATCAAATTTAAACGTGCTTTAGCTTCATATTGCTCGAATTCTTTACTATTTTTATTTAGTGTTTTGTATTTAGTTTTTTTCGTGGAAATTAGAAAACTTTTTGTGAGCGTACTATTGGTAATTAAATTTACCTCACCATCATTTGTAAGGTAAATTCTCTTTATCAATCCATCTTCAAAAATTTCATTTTGTTTTAAGCTAGAAATTTTATAATTCTTAATCTCAAGACCATTTTTATCTGCAAATTTTTTAAAATTATCATTTTCAAATGCCCCTAGACTTATGTCTTTAGCTAAAGAAGTATTATTCTCAATTTTTTCTTTAAAACTAAGCTGAGCATTTAATGCCTCTAGAACCTCAGGATCATCCATTGTTCTATTTTTTTTCTCAATATCTTTAATTTCAGCTAAATAATATTTTCCTTTAATATTGATTACCTCTGGAGATTGAGCATTTTTAATATTGTAAATTTTTTTAAAAAGATTATTTGGTAATTTTTCAATTTTATTTTTATTTTCATCTTCTTTATTAGAATTAATTTTATTGAATTCGACAATCTTTAAGTTGTTTGCTTCAGTTGTTTCATCGAAAGTTTGACCATCTAAAACTTTATTTTCAATCAGATCCAGTTGTTTAAAAAATTTTTCATTATAATCTTTGCCTCCGCTAATTAATTCTGGCTTAATTTCTGCATATCGTATTGATTTCAGCTCAACAAAAAATATATTTTTATTTCTCTCGAATAATGTTTTTAAATCTTCAGATGAGGGTTTATTTTTTGAATGGTATTTATCTAAATCTATATATTCAATAGTCTTTGTTTGATTTTCTTTTTTGAACTCTTTTTCAATTAATATTTCAGGAACCACTATCCCTCCAGCTAATGAACTTAGAAACTGCCTTCTTTTTTCTTGTTCAACTATATTGGCTTCAAATTGTGGAGCTGTTATACCACTTTTGATTAAAAACTTTTCGTATTCAGTTCTAGAAAATTTTTCATCTTTGAAAAACAATTTATCATTTTTAATTATATCTCTTAGAGCGTTATCACTTACTGCAATACCAATTTTTTCAATCTCAAGAGCCATAACTTTTCTTCCAATATATTCTGATAAAATTTGTTCTATTAAATCTGTTTTAGGCAAATTTTTAATCTGTTCTTCATTTAGGTTTAATCGATTGACATAATTAACAAATTCTTGCGTACTTACTTTTTTTGAGTCTATTGTTGCTATTACATTTTGATTTCCACCCCTAAAAACATCTCCCATCCCCCAAAAGACAAAAGGAAGGATAATAATCCCCACAAGGAGTTTAACAAAAAAAGACTTTGATAATTTACCTATTGATGTTGCCATTATATTAATTTATTAAATACAAAATTATACACCTATAGATTAAATTTTAAACTAAGGCAAATTATGAGATATTTTATTGGAAATTGGAAAATGTTTGGTGTTCCAAAATCCATAAATATATTGAATAAAATTAATTCATTTTACTCTAAAGATAATAAAAGAAACAAATATAGAGTAATTATGACACCACCATATACGCTGATAGAAAGTTACGCTAAATATTTCAGAAATAAGAAAATTTTTATCGGTTCACAAAACTGTTATCAAAAAGAACAGTTCTCATCCAATACTGCAGCTGTAAGCCCATATATGCTAAGAAGTGTTGGAGCCCAATATACTCTAGTTGGTCACTCAGATAATCGTGGTGAAGGTGATACTGATGCAATGTTAAAAGATAAAGTTAAATATGCCCTTAAAAATAATTTAAAAGTAGTTTTTTGTATCGGTGAAAACAAATCAGAGAAAAAAAATAAAAAAACGCTCACTGTTTTAAAAAGACAATTAATTAAAGTTTTAGAGAAAAATTTTAATAAAAATAATATCATTGTTGCTTATGAACCAATCTGGTCTATTGGAACTGGGCAAATTCCAACTGCAATTGAATTAAAAAAAACAACCATTCATATTAAGAAAGTTTTAAAGAATATTTTTAAGAAAAATAGTCCTGCTGTTCTTTATGGTGGTTCTGTAGATGGTAGCAATGTTGAAATGTTTAAAGATATTAAAGAAATTGATGGTTTTTTAATAGGCGGAGCCTCAAAATCTTCTAAAAAATTTATTGATATAATAAAGAATTACTATAGATAAGCCTCATGGAAAGTTTACTCATTTTTGTTAACATAGCTTTAGCTGTAATTTTGGTCATAGTGATTTTACTACAAAGATCAGAAGGAGGAGCTTTGGGACTTGGTGTTTCACAAGACAATTTCACGTCTGCAAGAACAATGGGAAATTTTCTAACTAAATTTACTTCGATCATAGCAGCCTTATTTATCATTTGTAGTATAGCGATTGTTGCGATTTCAAGAGACGAGTTCCGTGAAACACAATCAGTTCTTGAAAAAGAAGTAGAAGAAAACTCAAACCTTCCACAAATACCGCAGTCTAAGTAATTAAGACTTTGTAATTCTAAATATATAAAGTATAACATACTTCCATGGCGCGATATATATTCGTAACTGGCGGCGTGGTTTCTTCTTTAGGTAAAGGACTATCATCAGCTTCACTAGCATATTTACTTCAATCCAGAGGATATAAAGTAAGAATAAGAAAATTAGATCCTTATTTAAATGTTGATCCAGGAACAATGAGTCCATTTCAACATGGAGAAGTTTTTGTAACTGATGATGGAGCTGAAACAGATTTGGATTTAGGTCATTACGAAAGATTTTCAGGAATTTCTGCAAAAAAATCAGATAACATAACAACAGGACGTATTTACAGCGATGTTTTAAAAAAAGAACGTCAAGGAAAGTATCTGGGCAAGACGGTTCAAGTTATTCCACATATAACAAATAGAATTAAAGAGTTTATTAAACATGATGTAGCAAAAGAAGATTTTGTTATTTGTGAAATTGGCGGAACAGTAGGAGATATCGAAAGCCTTCCTTTTTTGGAAGCTATAAGACAATTTTCAAATGAGGTGGATAAAAAAAATACTCTTTTCATTCACTTAACTTTAGTACCTTACATGAAAGCTTCAGATGAAATTAAAACAAAACCAACGCAACACTCTGTTAAAGAATTAAGAAGCATAGGTATTCAACCGGATATTATTATCTGCAGATCCGAACGGTCTATACCTTTAAATCAAAGAAAAAAAATTTCATTATTTTGCAATGTTTCCATTGATGATGTAATTGAAACAGTTGATGTTAAAACAATTTATGAAGCTCCAATAAGTTTTAATAAAGAAAAATTAGATGAAAGAGTTCTAAAATTTTTTAAGATAAAATCTAGAAAAAAAGTTAATCTAGCTCCTTGGAAAAAAATTACACATTCAGTCTTAAACAATAAAAGTAAAGTTAATATTGCCATAATTGGTAAATACGTTGAATTAAAAGATGCTTATAAATCTTTGGATGAAGCTTTGACGCATGGAGGAATAGCTAATAACTTAAAAGTTAATTTAGTAAGAGTTGATTCTGATTTTTTAAAACCAAAAGATATAAAAAATAAACTTAAAGATGTTTCTGGAATTTTAATACCAGGTGGATTTGGTAAAAGAGGAACCGAGGGTAAAATAGCAGCTATCACATATGCAAGAAAAAATAAGATACCTTTTTTAGGTATTTGTTTTGGTATGCAAATGGCCGTAATAGAATTTGCAAGAAATGAATTGAATATAAAAAATGCTACTTCAAGTGAATTTGGATCATCCAAAGCATCTGTTGTTGGATTAATGAGTGAATGGATTAAAGATGGTAAACTGATGAAGGGAACTGATAAAGATTTAGGTGGAACTATGAGACTAGGAAGTTATGAGGCTCGACTAAAAAAGGATACTTTAATAAGCAATATCTACAAATTATCAAAAATTTACGAAAGACATAGACACAGGTACGAAGTAAATATTAACTTTAAAGATGAGTTTGAAAAAAAAGGAATGATATTTTCTGGTTTATCTCCAGACTTAAAATTACCTGAGATAATTGAGCTTAAAAACCATCCATGGTTTATTGGTGTTCAGTATCATCCAGAATTTAAATCTAGACCTTTAGCCCCACATCCTTTATTCTCTTCATTTATTAAGGCCGCAAAAATTAATTCGAAAAAAAATGACAAATTATAAAGTTAAATGCTCTAATTTTGAAATAAGTAACTATAAACCGTTTACTTTGATAGCAGGCCCCTGTCAGTTAGAAAATGAAGCACACGCGTTAAAAATGTCTTCCGAGCTTAAAAAAATCACGAGTGAATTAGGAATTAATTTAATTTACAAAACTTCTTTTGATAAAGCTAACCGAACAAGTCTTAAAGGTAAAAGAGGAATGGGATTAGAGAAATCTTTACCAATTTTTGACAAAATAAGAAAAGAAGTTGGCTTACCAGTTCTAACTGACGTTCACACAGCTGAACAATGTTCAATTGTTGCAGACCATGTCGATGTTTTGCAAATCCCAGCATTTTTATGCCGCCAAACAGATTTACTTATTGCTGCGGCAAAAACAGGAAAAATAATTAATGTAAAAAAAGGTCAATTTTTAGCACCATGGGATATGGCTAATGTAATAAAAAAAATTGAAGAGTCTGGTAATAAAAATATTTTAATTACAGAAAGAGGAGCAAGTTTTGGCTATAATACTCTCGTTTCGGACATGAGGGCTTTACCAATTATGTCTAGATTTGGTTTCCCGATAGTGTTTGATGCTACTCATTCTGTACAACAGCCTGGCGGCATGGGTGAGAAAAGTGGAGGACAAAGAGAATTTGTTCCTTATCTTGCTAGAGCTGCTATTGCTGTTGGCGTTGGGGCTATCTTTATGGAAACGCACGAAGACCCTGATAACGCACCATCTGATGGACCGAATATGGTTCCATTAAATGAAGTTAAAGCTTTATTAAAAAAATTAACTGAAATTGATAAATTAGTTAAATAGCAAAAATGGTAAAAATCAAAAATGTTAAAGGACGACAAGTTTTTGATAGCAGGGGTAATCCAACTGTTGAAGCAGAAGTTCTTTTAGATAATGGTATATCTGCTACAGCAATATCTCCTTCAGGAGCTTCAACAGGAGCATTTGAAGCTCATGAGTTAAGAGACAACGATCAAAATAAATTTTTAGGAAAAAGTGTCAACACGGCAGTTAATAACATAAATGATAAGATTTCAGCTAAGTTAAAAGATTTAAATCCAGACCAACAAGAAAATATTGATAAAATTTTACTAGAACTTGACGGCAGTGAAAATAAAACAAATCTTGGTGCTAATGCTACTCTAGCTGTTTCATTGGCCAACGCTAAGTGTTCAGCTCAAAAAAATAAAAAATCTTTATTTAAAAATTTAGGTCAATCCTATTCACTACCTATACCTTTAATGAATATAATAAATGGAGGAGCACACGCTGATAATGATTTGAACATTCAAGAATTTATGATCAGACCAGACTCAGCTATAAATTTTATGGATGCTATAGAAAAATGTTTTTTAGTAATACAAAATTTGAAAAAATTATTACAATCCAAAAAAATGCTTACAAATGTTGGTGACGAAGGAGGCTTTGCTCCATCAATTAACACCAATGAGGAAGCATTAGAATTGATAGTTCAAGCAATAGAAAAATCTAAACTTAAACCAGGAAATGATGTTTTTATTTGCTTAGATGTTGCAGCAAACGAACTGATGAATGACAAAGGTGAATACTCTATTCAATCTAAAAATTTTACTAAGGTTGATGATGTTGTTAGCTACTATAAAAAACTTACATCAGCTTACCCTATAAAATCTATCGAAGATCCTTTTGCTGAAGATGACTGGATTTCATGGGAAAAAATCACCAAAGCAATTGGAAAAAATGTTCAAATCGTTGGAGACGATTTATTTGTTACTAACTCTAAACGATTAGAGAAGGGAATTAAAAATAAATCTGCTAATAGTATTTTAGTTAAGCCAAATCAAATTGGAACATTAACAGAAACATTAAAAGTAATTTCAATGGCAAAGAAAGCAAATTTTAATACTATTATTTCACATCGATCAGGAGACACCGAAGATACTTTTATAGCTGATTTGGCTGTGGCTACAATGTCATCTCAAATTAAAACAGGTTCACTAGCTCGATCTGAAAGAGTAGCTAAATATAATAGATTATTACGCGTCGAAGAAGAACTTGGCAATGAAGCCAAAATGGCTAAAATCTAATTAATGAAGCTTATCGAAAGTTTAAAAAAAAAAAAATTTCTTCTATTTAATATTTTTTTTACACTCTATATCGGTATAAATCTTATAGGTGGAGAGAGAGGTTTAATATCTTATTTTGATAAAAAAAGTACTCTTAAGGAATTAATAGAAAAAGATAAAAAATTAACTGTAAAATTACAAGATTTAGATCATAAAATTTCCTTAATAAATAAAAATGATCCAGATTATTTAGACATGTTGTATAGGGAAAAATTTAATTACGTAACTGATGATGAAATAATTATAAAATTAAAATGAGTGAAAAAGTTAGACATCCAGAAAAAGTAAATAAACCTATTAATCCTATTAAGAAAAAACCTGAATGGATTAGATCTAAAATAGTAGACTCACAAGTTTTCTTTCAAACTAAACAAGTCGTTAATAAAAATAATTTAGTAACAGTTTGTCAGGAAGCTAATTGTCCTAATATAACTGAATGTTGGAGTAAAAAACATGCTACCTTTATGATCATGGGAGATACCTGCACAAGAGCCTGCGCATTTTGTGATGTAAAAACTGGAAAGCCAACTGATCTTGATGTTTTCGAGCCGATAAAAATTTCTAATGCTGTTAAAGATTTAAATCTAAAACATGTAGTAATAACTTCTGTAGATAGAGATGATCTCGAAGATGGAGGATCTAATCATTTTTATAAAGTTGTTAAAGCCACAAGAGAAAAAAATCCTGAAACTTCAATAGAAGTTTTAACTCCAGATTTTTTAAGAAAAGGTGAAGCTTATAAAAAAGTGCTGGAAGCTGATCTTGATGTTTTTAATCACAATATCGAAACTGTACCTAGGCTTTATACAAAAGTGAGACCTGGGGCCCGTTACTTTGCTTCTTTAGAATTACTTAAAAATGCAAAAGCTTTTAATAAAAAAATTTTCACTAAATCTGGAATAATGGTTGGTTTAGGTGAAACTAAAAATGAAGTGATCCAAGTTATGGATGATTTAAGATCAGCAGAGGTTGATTTCATTACAATCGGTCAGTACTTACAACCTTCAGCAAAACACCATCCACTAGAACGATATTATCATCCAGATGAATTTAGAGAATTCGAAAGTATTGCAAAAAATAAAGGTTTTTTGTTAGTTTCATCATCACCTTTGACTAGATCTTCTTACCATGCTGACGAAGATTTTAAAAAATTAAAGGATGCAAGAAACAAGTTAATTGAATGTCGTCCACATCAATAAAAAAAATTATTCATTGTAAAAAAGATCAACTTATCAAAATGGTTCTTGATATTGAAAAATATCCTGAATTTGTTCCATGGTGCATAGAGGGCAAGATTTTTGATAAAAATGAAAGTTCTGACCTTATTACCTTTAATGGAGATTTAAAAGTTGGTAAAAGCATACTTAACGAAACATTTTCAAGTCATGTCTCATATCATAAAGAAATTGATAAAATAATTGTTACTAACTTGGATGGACCATTAAAATATTTAAAGAATGAATGGTATTTTAAGGAAATTAATAACATTACTCAGCTAGATTTTTTTATTGATTTTGAATTAAAAAATCCAATATTAAATGGAATAATGAAAAAATCTTTTGAGTTAGGCTTAAATAAAATTGCAAAAGCATTTGAGGAAAGAGCTATTCAATTATATAAATAATGTTACTTATATCAGTCTTATTATTAATATTTTTTTTAACCTTTAAAACTTTAGCCTCATATATAAAAAACATAAGAACTGGTGATCCTAACGAGAGTAATTTAACTTACTGGATGTTTTCTTATGATTTTAAATCTCCCAACAAAGATTGGGTGCCTGAAGATAAAGCTTTATTAGCAAGAAAAAGAGCTAGAAATTTTTTGATATTTATTCTTTATTTAATTGCCTTTGGAATATTTTTATTACTAAATAGTTTTACAGCACACTTGTTAAATTTTATTATAAATCCTCAATTTAACTATCCTATTTAATCAATTTTAATAATAAATTAAGCGATTTTTTTACTGTTTGTTTTTGAATAAAAATTCTACCATTGTTTTTAAAATTACATTTATTGACAACAACCTTTTTTCCAATCTTAATTCCAATATAAACTAAACCTACTGGTTTTTGTTTAGACCCACCTGTTGGACCAGCTATTCCTGTTATAGAAACACATACTTTTGATTTACTAATTTTACTTAAATTATTAACCATAGCTAAACAACACTGAACGCTTACAGCACCATATTTTCTTATTATTTGTTGACGTATTTTTAATATGCTTCTTTTGGCTTGATTCGAATAAGTGACTAATCCCATTGTAAATATTTTCGATGATCCGCTCACAGAAGTAATAGAACTTGATAACATCCCCCCTGTGCAAGATTCAGTAATTGCAAGGTTCATCTTTTTTCTTTTAAGTAATGAAATTATTTTTTTATTCAAACTCATCAGAAAAATTTTGATTTAATTACCATAAAGATTATCAATGTAAGCACAACATAAAGACCTGCAATTATATCGTCAAATATTACACCAAAACTATTTTTGAATTTTTTATCGAAATAATTAACTGGAAAAGGTTTTTTAATATCAAAATATCTAAATAAAATAAAAATATATAAATAAAATAAAATTGCTTCCTGTGACTCTTTAACTGAACTATGAGAGATTTCGTAAAGGTAAATTGGAATAGATTGACCAATAAATTCATCTATAACAACTTCTTTAGGATCTTTGTTTTCGTTAAATTTTATATATTCTGATACTGCATAAAATGAATAAATAAAAACTATTAATAAAATAACGAAAATAACGTTACTAGATAGATTGATAACATAAAATAAACTATATAAAAAAACTGTAGTTACGAAAGACGTTATTGTTCCTGGAGCAAATCTAAGAGCTCCAATACCAAAACATGTAACAAATAAATAATTTAAAGTTTTAATCATATTTTATAACAGAACATATTACTTCACACGCAATAGCTTTTTCCTCTCCTATCACACCAAGCTTCTCAGTAGTTTTTGCTTTTATATTTATTTGATTATTAGAAATTTCACAGAGTTTGGCAATAATGTTAATCATTTTGTTTTTATAACTTTTGATTTTAGGTGTTTGAGTAATAATATTAATATCAATATTATTTATAAAATAATCTTTAGATTGAATTTGCTTTATTACTTTTTGAAGTAAAATTGTTGATCTTATATTTTTAAATCTTTTATTTTTATCTGAAAACATTTGACCAATGTCACCCATTTGACATGCACCTAAAATTGCATCAGTCAATGAATGAAGAACTGGGTCTCCATCAGAATGTCCTAGTGTACCCAGTTTTGATTTAATAGTTAGACCAGCTAAATAAAGTTTTCTTTTTGGTACTAGTCTGTGAACGTCAAATCCTATTCCAACACTCTGTTTAGATTTATAAATATTTTTTAAATTTTCAAAATCTGAGTAATCTGTGATTTTAAAGTTGCTTTTTTCTCCTTCAATAAATTTAACTTTATTAAGGTCCATATATAAAGAGATATCGTCATCTTTGTATTTTCCGGAATAAGTTTTATGTAAATAATAAATTTCTTTTAAAGTGAATGCTTGAGGTGTTTGAGTCAAAAATAAATTATCTCTTCTTTTTCCAACAATATATTCTTCTTTACTGGAGTCGATTATTTGTTTTATTGCATCCTGAACTCTGATCTTTGGAACTACAGCTCTAGCATTTCTCATATTTTTTATAATTGAACCAAGTAATTTAATTGAAAAATTGGGTCTAGCTACATCATGAATTAAAACTTTAGAAATTCCTTTTTGATTTTTCAAATATTTTAAGGCATTGAAAGTTGATTGTTGCCTAGTAATTCCACCAATTACTAATTTAACATTCTTTAGTTTTATTGACTTGACTCGTTTTGCATCTTTTTTGTTAAAAACAAGAATAATCTTTTTAATTTGTTTAAATTTACGGGCCTTATTAACATTAATTTCAATTAATGATTTGCCTGCAATTTTTTGATAAGGTTTACCTATATTAGACTTAAATCTATGGCTATTTCCTCCAGCAAGAATTATTAAACAAAAACTCATGGTATTAACTTATATTATATTTATATAGATATTTAACGGTTATTTAAGATGTTCAAAATAATTAAAAATTTTAATTGGATTATTTTATCCTCATTTTTATGTATTTTTATGGGGATTGTCACTTTTTTAACCTTTATTAACGAAGGTTTTATTCCTTTAACTGATAAAAATTTACAGTCATTACTAATCATAGATATTTTTTTATTATTTATTTTTTTTACTTTAATTTTTAGAAATTTTTATAGATTTTATTATACAGGTAAGAAAAATAAAAAAGGGGCACAAACAAATTTAAAATATATTTCTGTATTTTCTTTATTTACGGTAATTCCTTCTTTGGTTGTAGCAATTTTTTCATTATTCATTTTTAATTTTGGTATTCAAAACTACTTTGACAAACAAATCACTAAAGCGGTCAATAACTCTTTTGACGTTGCAAAAAATTATTTAGAAGAAAGTAAAGAAAATGTTTTATCTGATGTAATTTTAATGAGCGTTGGTTTAAATCGAGCCTCAGGTCTTTATTATTCTAATCCTAATCGTTTTAAACAAATAATGAGGTCAGAAAAAATGTTAAGAAGAATTGATGATGTTTATTTAATAGATAGTTTAGGAAATATTTTATTATCAGATGTAAGCGATATAACAGAGGAACTTATTATACCAACCGATGAAGATTACGATCAATCTTTAAAAGGTAAACCAGTATTTATTACAGGTAGTTTAGAAAACAAAACAACTGTAATGACTAAGCTTACATCGCTAGTTGATACTTATTTATATATATCGAGAAATATTGACTTAGAAATCTTAAGATATCTAAACGAAACAGAACAAGCTGTAAGTTTTTATTATTCAGTAGAAAATAGTCAAACCGGTATAAAAGTTACTTTTGCAATTATTTATATCATTGTGGTTACTTTATTATTATTTTTATCAACCTCTATTGCTATTACCTTTGCTTCAAGGTTAACAAAACCTATTGTTAATTTAATTGATGCATCAGATTCTATTAGCAAAGGAGCTCTTGATGTTAAAGTCCCAGAAGTAGAAGCTGATGAAGAATTTAAAGAACTTAATAAAAATTTTAATCAAATGATTGAGAGACTTAAAGAGCAACAAGATAAGCTCCTTCTAACTGAAAGATATGAAGCATGGGAAAGTGTCGCTAGAAAATTAGCTCATGAAATTAAAAATCCTTTAACACCCATTCAGCTATCAATTGATAGTCTTCGAGAAAAATACAAAAATAAACTAATTAATGAGGGTAAAGACTTTGAAAAATATTTAGAGACAATAAATAGACAGATTAAAGATATTGAAAAGCTAGTTAATGAATTCTCTAACTTTGCTAGAATGCCAAGACCAATTCTTAAAAAAATTGATATTGCACAATTATTAAATAAATCATTAGAATTTATGAAACTTACTTCTAAAAATTCATTAAATTTAATAAATATAAATAAATTAAATTTTATATATGGCGATGAAGATCAACTTCATAGAGTTTTTATTAATTTAATTAAAAATTCAGAAGAGTCTTTTTTAGATCAAACGCAAAAAATGCCTAATTTTAAAGGAAATATTGACATAGAATTAGACCATAATAATGACTATATAGTCATTAGAATAATAGATAATGGCACAGGTATTACTGATGCCAAAAAAGCAATGACGCCTTATTTCACTACAAAAAAAACAGGAACAGGATTAGGCTTGCCAATTGTAACAAAAATAATCAATGAACACTCAGGAAACTTTTCAATAAAAAACAGGAAAGATGGAACAGGCACAATAGTCACAATCTCACTACCTAAGTATGCTTAAAGAAATTTTAGTTATAGATGATAATCCAGATATTCGGTTTTTAATTTGTAATATCTTAGAAGAAAAAAATTTTAAGGTTAGATCGGCAGCAAACTACGATCAAGCTATAATAGAAATCAATAATCGATTACCAGATCTTGCAATTGTAGATATTAAATTAGACAAACCTGACAAAGATGGAATAGATTTATTAAAATTAATTAATAAAAAAAGCAAACTTCTGCCCGTTATAATGATTTCTGGCCATGCTACAGTTCAAATTGCTGTCGAGGCTATAAGGTTAGGAGCATATGAATTTATCGAAAAACCATTTTCAAAAGAAAAAATACTTAATTATGTAGACAGAGCTCTAGAGTCAGCATTACTAAAACAAGAAAAAGACATTATTGAAAATAAATTATTTCATTCTTTTGAACTTATCGGAAAAAGTCCATCAATTCTTAAAGTTAAAAAAATAATAGATAAACTATCTACATCTGAAAGTAGAGTGTTAATTTCAGGACCAACAGGATCTGGAAAAGAGTTGGTATCTAGAAAAATTCATAAAAATTCTTCAAGATTCAAAGAACCTTTTGTGATTATAAATGCAGCTTTACTTAAAGAAAAAACATATGAAAAAGAATTATTCGGGGAAGAATTTGAAGATGGAAATATATCTTTTGGAGCGCTGGAGCGAGCGAATAGAGGAACACTACTTATTGATGAGGTATCAGAAATACCATATGAGACACAAGCAAATGTTTTAAGAGTTTTGATTGATCAAAAGTTTAAACGCATGAATGGATCAAAAGACATAAATGTAAATATAAGACTTATTTCCTCTACATCTAAGAATCTAGATGAATTGGTTAAAAAAAATAAATTCAGAGAAGATCTTTATCATCGCTTAAATGTAATGCCGATTGAATTATCATCTTTATCTTCCAGAACCGAAGATATTCCACTATTAATAGAGTATTTCAAAACAAAGCTTTCAGAAATTAATGGGGTTCAAAAGCCTGACATAGATATAAAAAATGATAGCTTATATACTTATAACTGGCCTGGTAATGTAAGAGAATTAAGAAACCTTGTAGAAAGAATTACTATTTTATCATTTAATGAAAGCAAACAAAAAATTAATCAAGTTATTGATGATATTTTGAATCCTTCGTCAAAAATTGAAGATAATAAATATATTTTAGAACAATCATTTCAATCTCCATTAAAAGAAGCGAGAGAACACTTTGAAAAAGAATATTTAACAACTCAGCTAAAAAAACATCACGGAAACATTTCAAAAACAGCTGATTTTATTCGAATGGAGAGGTCAGCTCTACACAGAAAATTAAAGATTTTAGGAATAAAAGGAATTAATTAAAATGAAAATAATCATATGTGGAGCCGGCAAAGTAGGATTTTCCATAAGTAAGCAATTGTCTGCTCAAGGTCACTCCATTACAGTAATAGACCAATCATCTGAAGATATTAAAAAAATAAATGATACTCAAGATGTAAAAGGCATTGTAGGAAGAGCATCCTTGCCTTCAGTGCTAGAAAGTGCTGGAGCTGAAAAAGCGGACATGATTATTGCTGTTACGAGAAATGATGAAACAAACATGATTGTTTGTCAATTAGCCAGCTCTTTATTCAATGTTTCAAAAAAAATTGCTCGTATTAGAACGAAAGATTTTTTAGAGGGAAAATGGGGAAAATTGTATAATAAATCAAATATACCTATTGATGTTATTATTTCTCCAGAACTTGAGGTTGCTAAATCTTTATACAGAAGGTTGGAGGCTCCAGGTGCATTAGA
>Ga0213861_10002777_pt1 | contig 14795 bp, 14 predicted proteins | sample PICome_4_FD_160110 | JGI IMG/M metagenome (GOLD analysis project Ga0213861, IMG submission 160110) | Coastal seawater microbial communities near Pivers Island, North Carolina, United States - PICO131 | ecosystem: Environmental > Aquatic > Marine > Coastal | place: USA: North Carolina... | reverse complement strand
GGACTCAACCTGGGTTTCCCCCAGAACTAGAGGGACAGGCTACTTAGGGCTTTTTCGCACATCCCATCGGTGGTGCGCAGAGTTACTTGCGGTTCTTACTCCACACGTCGAACGCCACAGCGAAGAGCAAAACCAAGCCCTTGATGGTCATCTGGGTATCGATTCCCACAGAATTTAGGTTCATGCCATTGGCAAGAACACCTTGAATCATTCCGCCTATCATCGACCCGATAACCGTTCCCACGCCTCCCTGGACCGCTGCCCCGCCAATGAAAACGGAGGAGATAGCGTCCAGCTCGAACCCATCTCCAGCTTTGGGTACTGCGGAGTTCATCCGGGCGGCGATAAGCACTCCGGAGAGGGCTGCCAAAGAGCTCATGTTGACGAAAATCCAGAAATTCACCCGTCGCACGTTGATACCACTGAGCATCGCGGCGTTCAGGTTTCCTCCGATTGCGTATACATAGCGACCGAATTGGGTTGAATTCATCAGGACTGAATACGCAACCACCAGAAAGACGAGGAGCAGGAGCGTGTAGGGGATTCCGTTCGCTCGAGCAAGTTGGAAACCGACGAAACCAATCATGGTGGTCAAAATCAAGTTCTTTGCATAGAACCAGGTGACAGGCTCCACCACCTGCTCGTACTTGATGCGGCCAACTCTCTGCCGCATCTGCTGGACCCACAGCGCCAGTATTCCGAGCACCGTCACCACTATCGCTGTCGCGTTTAATTCCGGCGGAATGCCTAACATCCCGTTGAGCGCTTGTTCTTTGTCGAGGAATCCATTACCGATTGCGCGGAACTCATCAGGGAAAGGCCCAATGTTGGTGTTCTGCAATGTCATCAGGGCAAGCCCTCGAAAGAGAAGCATGCCGGCCAAGCCCACGATGAAGGCCGGGATGCCCACGTAGGCTACCCAGAACCCTTGCCAGGCTCCTACCAGAGCTCCCACCAGGATTGCCCCGACGATTCCAGCCCACCACGGAAGGGCCGGTAACCACCCCCAGCCATCCTGCTCGAGAGGCCGCACCACGAGAATTCCTGCGACAGCGCCGATAAAAGCCGCCACTGACCCCACGGAAAGGTCGATGTGGCCGGCGATAATCACGATTACCATGCCGATTGCCAACACCAAGATGTAGCCGTTTTGGACGACAAGGTTGGAGAAGTTCGCCGGAGTCAATGACGCAGCGTTAGGTGTGGTGAACGCAAAGAACGCCACGAGACCGAGCAGCGCAACAAAGAGTCCGTTCTGTCGGAGATTTACCCCTTTGAAGCGCTCCTGTAGGGACGCGAAAGCAGAGGGCTTTTCTTTGATAGGACTAGACATGTGTCACTTCTTTCTCAGCGGTCATGAACTTCATGAGTGTTTCAGGGTCAGCATTTTCTCGAGCCACCTCGCCGGTAATAGCGCCTTCAGCAATCGCATAAATCCGATCACAAATTCCGATGAGTTCGGGAAGCTCTGAAGAAATTACAATCACTCCTTTACCCTCGCTCGCGAGGCGCTGGATGATCAAATAGATTTCGTATTTCGCTCCAACGTCGATTCCTCGGGTGGGCTCATCCAAAATGAGCACTTCGGGGTTCACATTTATCCACTTGGACAGCACGACCTTCTGTTGGTTTCCACCAGAAAGTTGGTTGGTCACCGTGAGAACCGAAGGGGCCTTGATATTCATGCTTTCGCGGTACTCATTGGCCTTCCGAAACTCTTCATTGGAACTCACCAAGAAGCCCCGAACAAAATCCCGTAGCGACGCCAAAGTCACGTTGCGCTTGATGTCTTCGATGAGGTTGAGGCCGAATCTCTTCCTATCCTCTGTTGCATACGCGATACCACTGCGAATGGCATCGGAGACAGTCCGGACGTTTGCTTCTTTGCCCGCGACAAATACTTTGCCGGAGATATTGGCGCCATAAGAATGACCAAAAACACTGCGGGCAAACTCTGTCCGACCCGCACCCATAATTCCCGCCAAGCCGACAATTTCTCCGCGTCGAACCACGATAGAAACATCGTCGACAATTTTTCGAGTGTGATCTTGCGGGTGATACGCGGTCCAGTTCTCGACCCGCAGGACCTCTTCACCCACTTCGGGAATCCGAGTGGGGTACCGGTTCTCCATGTCCCGACCGACCATCCCCTTGATGATGCGCTCTTGGCTGACTGGAGCACCCGTCATATCGAGGGATTCCACTACTTGGCCGTCTCGAATGATCGTGGTGGTGTCTGCAATCATCTCAATCTCGTTGAGCTTGTGCGAGATGATGATTGACGTAATGCCCTGATCGCGCAACTGGCGCAAGAGTCCGAGTAGATGGCCAGAGTCTTCATCGTTGAGTGCTGCGGTGGGCTCATCAAGAATCAGCAGCTTCACCTCTTTTGACAAAGCCTTAGCAATCTCAACCAGCTGCTGCTTACCCACTCCGATGTCCTTGATGGGAGTGTTGGGGTTTTCCCGAAGGCCCACGCGGTCCATGAGCTCTTTGGCCCGCCTATTGGTCTCATTCCAATTAATGAGCCCGAACCGTTTGATCTCGTTACGGAGGAAAATATTCTCTGCGATCGACAGGTGCGGGCTGAGCGCCAACTCCTGATGAATGATGACTATGCCCTCGGCTTCAGAGTCGCGGAGATTGTAGAACTCGCGGGTTTCGCCGTCATAGACGATGTCTCCGGTGTAGCTACCGTGAGGATAAACTCCGGAAAGCACCTTCATGAGAGTCGACTTACCGGCACCGTTTTCGCCACAAATGGCATGAATTTCGCCGCGCTTGACCTGAAGACTGACGTCATCGAGTGCCATGACGCCCGGGAATTCTTTCGTGATGGACCGCATCGCCAGAATCGTGTCGGTCATCGATGCTCCTTCGCACTCACGCCGTAAACCTGTGTGTTGATTATGCCCCGATAGGGTTGCCCATCGCGAATTTGCGATGGGCAACCCCCAGGTGCTACTTAACCGAGGTCTGCCTCGGAGATGTAACCAGACTCAATCAAGAGAGCCTCGTAGTTGTCCACCGTCACGATGTAAGGAGTCAAGAGGTAGGAAGGAACAACCTTGACGCCGTTGTCGTACGTCTCGGTGTCGTTTACCTCAGGCTCTTCACCGTTCAAGAGAGCAATCGCCATGCCGGAGGCAACGCCAGCCAGCTCACGAGTGTCCTTGAAGATGGTGGAGTACTGCTCGCCAGCCAGCATGGACTTCACAGAGAGAACCTCTGCATCCTGTCCAACGATGACGGGAAGGTCAGCAGCAGCGTAACCACCGTCAACCAAGGCTGCGATGATTCCACGGCTCAAACCGTCGTAGGGAGAAAGCACACCGTGCACGGTGTCACTCGCGTAAGTACCCACGAGGATGTCCTCCATACGCTTCTGAGCAACGGCGCCATCCCAACGAAGGATTGCAACCTGCTCGAAGTCGGTCTGACCCGACTTGACAACCAGCACACCGGAGTCAATCAGGGGCTGAAGAACGCTCATTGCTCCGTTGAAGAAGAATGTGGCGTTGTTGTCGTCAGGCGAACCAGCGAAGAGTTCCACGTTCCACGGACCGGCAGCGTTCTCGCCGTCAGCTGAGGTGGAGTCTTCGGTTGCGTAGACGCCCATTCCGACGAGCATCGACGTAGCCTGCTGGACACCAACCTGGAAGTTATCGAAGGTGGCGTAGTAGTCAACGTTCTCGCTGTCACGGATGAGGCGGTCGTAGGCGATCACAGGCACACCAGCGTCTGCAGCTGCCTGCAGGATGTCGGTGAGCTGAGTGCCGTCGATTGCAGCGATGATCAGGGCCTTAGCGCCCTTGGTCAGCATTGCCTCAAGCTGAGCAACCTGGGTGGGGATATCGTCCTCTGCATACTGGAGGTCAACATCGAAGCCTTCGGCTTCCATGAGGCTCTTGATGTTCTCTCCGTCGGAAATCCAACGGGTAGAGGACTGGGTCGGCATCGAAACACCGATGAGGCCACCTGCAACTGCAGCGGTCGTGTCGTCAGCCGACCCGGTCGCCGTGTTTGTTTCGGTGGTTCCCGCTGCGCAACCTGCAAGGACGAGGGCAGCAGCTGAACCCAGCGCTACCAGTCCCATCAGTTTCTTGAACAAGGGTATTCCTTTCGTTTTGCGACCGGATCAGCCGCGGGTGTTTGTGAGCTCACGTATCCAATCCGTGAACTCATTCCCGTCACACTCAGCGAGCTGCAGTTGCGACGAAAATCTTGTTGACCGGTCCAAAAAGTGAACGTTCACATTCTTGGCGGATAAGCATAAGTGTGGCATTGAAAATTCCTTTAACTGCCCTCAGGAGGTAACTGTCCGTACACGTTTTGATAACGATGGAATAAAGAGTCAACGTGTGGTTGAGGGATTGGATCGAGTGGTCCCAGTTGCGCTGCTAACCAGGCGGACTTTGCGTTGTCTTCACACATAATGGCGCTCTTGAGGGCATCGCGAGCACTCTCGCCGATGGAGAAAACACCGTGCTTGTCCATAATGACCGCGCGGGAACGGTGGCCAGAGAGCGTTTCCACGATTCCTCGACCAATGGAATCATCACCGATGATGGCAAAGGGTCCCAGCGGGATCTCTCCGCCGAATTCATCGGCAATGGCAGTCAACACGCAAGGTATCGGGCGACTCGCGGCTGCGAACGCACATGCGTAGTTGGAATGAGTGTGAACCACACCACCAACTTCGGGCATATGACGATAAACATAGGCGTGCGCAGCAGTATCGCTAGAGGGGCTGAAAGCTCCATCAAGGACGTTCCCCTCCAGGTCGCACAACACCATACTCTCGGCGGTGAGGTCGTCGTAGAAGACCCCACTGGGCTTTATGAGAAAACCATCATCGACTCGGGTCGAGATATTTCCCCCCGTCCACACCACAAGACCGGCTTGGCGCAACTCCTGGTGGAGGCGAACTAATTCTTCTCCAGCCTGTGTGTGTGGGTGCCTACTCATGTCCCACCAGCTCTCGGCGTCGTGACTTAAGTCGCTTCATAACGTCATTCGCGCCCCGACCAAAGTAATCGTGCAAAAGCACGTAGTCGGCATAGAGACTGTCGTAAGCCTGAGAAGCCTCTTCGTTCGGTGTATAGACCGCCTTTTTTACCCGGCCCATGGCCTCTGAGGCCTCGCCAACGCTGGAATATGCACCAGCTGCAACTGCCGCGTGGATTGCAGATCCCAAGGCAGGGCCTTGATCAGAATCGATCACGCTGAGAGGCAGGCGCGTGACATCGGAGTACACCTGCATGAGGAACGAGTTCGTGAGGAGACCGCCAGCAACGATAAATTCCGAAACCGGCACTCCCGAATCGCGGAACGTTTCGACAATCATGCGCGTTCCAAAGGCCGTGGACTCCAAGAGAGCCCGGTAGCCGTCCTCCGCGGTCGTCGAGAGGGTCTGTCCCACGACGACTCCCGACAGTTCATGATCGACGAGGACGGATCTATTCCCCGAGTGCCAGTCCAGCGCGATTAAGCCGTGTTGGCCGACCGACTGAGCAGCGGCCAAACTGGTGAGGTACTCGTGGATACTCAGCCCAGAGTTCTCAGCCTGTTCGAAATAGGAGCCCGGTACCTGATTCTGGACATACCAGGCGAAGATGTCGCCTACTCCAGACTGACCCGCTTCATATCCGTAGTAGCCCGAGATGATTCCTCCCTCGACCACCCCACACATTCCGGGCACTTCAGCGAGGGCGTCGCCATTCATGACGTGGCAGGTCGAGGTTCCCATAATTGCCACCATCTGGCCCGGTTCTGTGGCTTTGGCGGCTGGGGCAGTGACGTGTGCGTCAACGTTCCCGACCGCAACCGCAATTCCCTCCGGCAAACCAGTCCACTCTGATGCCTGGGCAGTGAGTCCTCCAGCGCGATCCCCCAACTCGCCAATCGGGTGCATGATTTTTTCTTCCGCAAAACCAGCGAATTCGGGGTTGAGAGCGGCGAAGTACTCCCGGCTGGGATAGGACCCATCTTGGAGATTGCCCTTATAACCGGCAGTGCACGCGTTGCGGACATATTCCCCACAGAGTTGCCACACAATCCAGTCCGCTGCCTCAACAAACTTCTCCATCGCTCGATAGATTTCTGGATCTTCTTCCAGTATTTGCAGGCCTTTAGCCAGCTCCCACTCTGAAGAGATCTGCCCACCGTAACGGGGAAGCCAGGTCTCACCCCGAGTCCTGGCAACTTCGTTGATCCGGTCCGCGTGGGGCTGAGCTGCGTGGTGTTTCCACAATTTCACCCACGCGTGGGGTCGCTCGCGAAACTCGTCAAGGCTTGACAGGGGCGTGCCATCAGCCAGTACTGGCACCATGGTGCAGGCAGTAAAGTCCGTCGCAATGCCGATTACGTCATCGGGCGAGATTGCAGCTTCACGCACAGCTGCGGGAACCGCATTCTTCAGCACGGCGATGTAGTCCAGTGGGTCTTGCAGAGCCCAATCGGCGGGCAAAGTTTTGCCGCTAGAGCGGAGGGTCTTGTCCATGACAGCACTCTCATACTCATGAACGCCGGAGCCGAGTTCCGCACCGTCGCTGACACGCACGACAACGGCACGACCAGAGAGCGTCCCATAATCGACACCCACGACGTAACGCTCGGAGGACTGTGGTGACATCGGCGACCTTGCCATTCTCTCGGTGGCTTTATGTTAGCGATAACAAAACTTCGATATCAACTCGAAAAATCTCGTCAGGGAGCCGGAGCGGTCGAATCTCTGATAACGAGTGTGGGCACAATGGGCCGAGAATGTGATTCCGGGTTGCCATCAAGCTGTGAAAGCAGGAGGCTCAGTGCCTGCCGTCCAAGTTTGGCAAAATCCTGACGCATGGTGGTGAGAGAGGGAATGAAATAGCCGCTCTCGGGAACATCATCGAATCCCACCACGCTGAGGTCTTCCGGAACCCGGATTCCACGTTGGCTGACCGCCTTGAGCACGCCGAGGGCGGTGTAATCGTTGGCCGCAAAAACTGCCGTAACTCCCCGTTCTAAGAAACTCATCTCTAGCGCAATGGAATACCCCGCATCTGCACTCCAGTCTCCGTCGACAATGTGGGGGCGATGCCCCGCAGCGAGCATGGCTGCAGCATAACCAGAGGAGCGAGCCGTGGCTTCAAACCACGACTTCGGACCGCTGATGTGAACGATGTTGGTGTGGCCGAGCGAAAGAAGGTGCTCTGTGGCGGTTTGGCCGCCACTGAAGTTATCCACTGAGACGGATAGTTCGTCCAGACGGTACATGCTGTCAACAGTGACCACCGGAACATTGCCAAGCTTCTTTCGAGCAGCAACCACTGCCTTCGTGTGAGGCACCAACACGATCAGTCCATCAATACCTAAATCCGCGAGGTGCTCAATTCCTTCAGCCACAGAGGAATCAGACTCGGGGTCTACCGTGCAGGACACCGCGATGTGGTCACGCTGACGAGCCATGAACTCCATCGCCTGCAGCATGCCCGAAGGCCCATAGAGAGAGAGATCTGACGCCAGGATGCCGACCATTCGGCTGCGCTGGGTAACGAGAGCTCGGGCAGCCTTGTTGGGACGATACCCAAGCTCTTCCATGGCCCGCTCGACACGGGCGCGAGTCTCTGGTCGAAGGCTGGGATAGTTGTTGACCACCCGAGACACCGTCTGATGAGAAACCTTGGCAAGTTTTGCCACGTCGTACATGTTCGGTTGACGATCAAGCTTCGTCATGATCGCAGCGCTCCCAGGGCCTTCACTATGGACTCAATCCGAGTCTGCCACAGCTCTTGCTCCTCGGGCTGGCCTAGGCGGCTTGCCACAAGATCTACTTCGCCGTACTCCCCCGCCTCACGCAATGAGAAATCCAGTTCACCGTGAATCTCCGTTTGCATCACTATCCTGCGCGGAACGGAAATGCGAGAGTAGGTGCCTCCAAACTCTTCACCATCGCTGCTGGTAAACCGAAGCTTGCCCCCCTGACGGGCATCGAACTTCTGTGTCGGCGCTAGCCACACATCAACATGTTGCCGCTGAGTGAGAAAGTTGAAGACTGCTCCCGGTGACTCAGACCAGCAAATGGTGTGTTCGGCCCGGAACGGCACAAGCCCTTCCGGCATCTTGGGGGAAGGACGGAATCCCACGAAGAAATCGCTCATCTTTTCTTCCGTGAGTAAGCCATAAAGGTGTATCCGGCAACAGCGAGATACAACGCGTACAGAGAATGCGCGACGAAAAAATAGACGAGATTGTCGACAAACAGCGATCCGCCGACAAGCGAGTCGAACCAGAGCGCTGCCAGAGGAATCGCTCCCAAGGCGAGGATGGCTTTCTTCCGTACCCCGGAGTACACAAGCCAGGCAGCTGATGCCAGAACTACCACCGTCAGGTAGAACGGGTAGGTGTCACCGCGTTCGACGAGTGTCTCAAACCCCACGAGAAAGGCAAGGACCAATACCGCCCAGCTCGGACCCGGGGAATCGACAGCTGGGCCGCGGAGCGTCCAACGAAGTGATTCATCATCCACGACTGCCTCTTTCATCCCTGTGAGTCTACCGTCGAGCATTACCTCGGTAGTAGGCGTCACTCCAGCGCAATTCCTGCGCGAAGCGCGACCGGGCCGTGTCTGAGTCGATGGAGACTAACTCGGTCTGGGAAATCCGAGCAAAATCTTCCAGTGTCTCGTGCGACACCGCAGAGCTCAAGACGGTGTGGTGGGAGCCACCGGCAAGCATCCAGGCTTCCGCTGATTCAGCAAGAGAGGGTTGAGGTTCCCAGACTGCTCGAGCCACAGGCAGCTGAGGAAGATCTTCCGTGGGCTCGACGATGGTCACTTCGTTGGATACCAAACGGAAGCGATCTCCTAAATCGACTAGACAGACCACACGGCCCGCAGCAGGGTCTGCAGTGAAAACCATTCGTACCGGGTCCTCTTTGCCCCCGATGCCCAGCGGGTGGACCTCAATTCGTGGGGTGCCACTCGTCAGGCTCGGGCATACTTCCAACATGTGAGCACCCAAAACTTTGGGTGTTCCCGGTCCGAAGTGGTAGGTGTAGTCCTCCATGAAGGAGGTGGCCCCTCCGCGAGGCGCCATCGACTTCATAATGGCCAGAAGGGCCGAAGTCTTCCAGTCGCCCTCTCCGCCGAAGCCATAACCATCAGCCATCAAACGCTGAACGGCGAGGCCTGGCAATTGTCGAAGTGCTCCAAGGTCCTCAAAATTCGACGTAAAGGCTCGATAGCCGCCAGATTCCAGAATTCGGCGCAGTGCAATCTCGATTTTTGCCCCATACACCAGTGACTCTCGGCGCTCGCCACCGACCTTTAACTCCGGCGCAACGTCGTAGAGTCCTTCGTACTCCACGGCAAGCTTTTCACCTTCAGCATCAGTGACCCCGCCCACCTCATCGACGAGCACGTTGACGCCGAGGCTTTCCACGGAGAGACCAAGGTGGGTTTGGGCGGAGACTTTGTCACCGTCCGTGACAGCCACATATCTCATGTTGTCGCCAAAACGAGCCAACTTAAGCGTCTGCGACGTCATCCAACCCTGAGCCGCAAAAGCCCAGTCGCTGACACGGGAGCGAACGTCAGGATCGCTCGGATGCCCGACCACAATCTTTCGAGCCTTCGCCATCCGGGTCAGGATGTGCGCGTACTCACGATCGCCGTGGGCGGCCTGGTTGAGGTTCATGAAGTCCATGTCGATGGTTGCCCACGGCAGAGCTTGGTTCGCCTGGGTGTGAAGATGCAGCAACGGCTTCCGCAAAGCCTCCAGACCCGCTATCCACATCTTTGCGGGAGAGAAAGTGTGCATCCAGGTGATGACGCCCATGCAGTTATCGTCAGAACTCGCGTCCATCATGACCCGTCGAATGGAGTCCGAGTCCAGCACGACTGGCTTCCATTCCAGTTCACCGGGCCCCGTGTAGCCAGCCTTGAGTTCCTCCAAGACAGCGCGTGACTGGTCAGCAACCTGCCTCAACGTGTCCTCACCGTAGAGCGATTGACTCCCCGTGAGGAACCAAATGGTCGGTGACGTAGTCGTCATAGTTGCCCCGCGTTTCCCGCCCCACCGGGCGTTGTGTTACCGCTCACACTACTGAAAACCAGCACAGCAAGAAAATGTCGACACCTCAGTGTGCGACAGGAACGACGCTCCTAATTCCCCACGACGCAGTCCATGTTTCCCCGGGCGCCAGGGTGATGATGTTCTCCCCGGTTGCCAGAGCGTTCGGGGGCGAGGTCATCGGTTCAACAGCGAGCGCCCACACGTTACCGGTGGCTGTCGGGAATGTATCGGTGAGGAAGACCTGCACCCAACCCCATGATGAGTCCTGCCATAGTTCCGTCGCGTGCCCGGTGGAGGACGTGAGTCGGGTGACGATTCCTTCGGGACGCGCTGTCACACGAAACGCAGTGTCCAGCGACACATCCGATAGCGCAACACCCTCAGAGAGGTTCAAGGAATGGCCTGACCCCAACGGTACTTCCGCCGTCGGAATCAAATTGTCGTCGGCGATCAAATAGCTGTGAACGTCTGACGTCACTCTCATCGCGGCGAGATCACCATCGCCTGCGCGGAGAAACGGATGCGCCCCTGCGGCAAATGGCGCGTCACGACTGCCGAGATTGGTGACGGAGTGGGTAACCCGGAGTCCTGTCCCCTCCAGTGCGTATCGGACAAGGACACCCAACGTGAAAGGGTAACCGTCCGAGGGCTCCAAAGTTGTCTCCCATGTCACGGAGTCTGATGTTCTTTCACCGAGCGCATACACCCTCGATGAGAGGAGACCATGCAGGGCAGCCTGGTGCTCATGATCGTCGATAGGCAATTTCAGTGTGTGCCCCTCGTGATTCCAGACGCCGTGTGCCAGACGGTTTGGCCACGGGAGCAGTGTGCGACCGGAGAAATACGGGGCCTCGTCACCCTCCGGGTAGGACTGGACCAACGGGGAACCGGCCAGCGTCAACTCTCGAAGGCCTGCAGCCCGAGAATCAACGGAGGCATGCAGTAGCCCCAGAGGAGTATCGAGCGAGAGATTGATGCAGGTCGCGGCATCAGATAGTTCGAACACGACTCAAGACTAACGATGAGCAATAATGAGGGTCGTGCCCATACGAACACACTCCACCCGCCTGTCTGATGGGCGCGAGCTCATCTACTTTGACGATGAGGGAAGCGAGCTGGGAGAAACACGATCTCTTGACCGGCGCACGCTCGAAGCCCGACCTCACACGCCGTCAATGAGGATGGATGTCCTGACCGGTGAATGGGTCTCCGTCGCCGCAACTAGACAAGACCGAGCGTTCCTCCCCCCCAAAGAATTTGATCCACTCGCCCCTCAAACGGATCAGAACCCCAGCGAAATTCCCGACAACTACGATGTTGCCGTTTTCGAGAACAAGTCGCCTTCTTTTGGCCCCAGTGTTGCTGACGAGGCTCTGACCGAGCACCAGCGAGATGATCTCTACGGGCTTGAATGGGGGAAAGAGCGGCCGGCGGTGGGTCGCTGCGAAGTGGTGTGCTTCAGTCCGGAGAGTGAAGGATCCTTCGGTTCACTCACTCCCACGAGAGCTCGAACGGTTATCGAAGCATGGGCGCATCGAACGGCGGCGCTCAGTGCGATTCCCGGCATTGAGCAGGTTTTCGTTTTTGAGAATCGCGGTGAAGAGATTGGGGTGACGCTTCCCCATCCACACGGGCAGATTTATGCCTACCCGTTCATCACTCCGAGAACCAGACGTCTGCTCGACTCGGTCAACAGCATGGGTCCGGACTTTTTCTCGACAATGCTGGCCCACGAGCAATCAAGTGAACGCATGATTGCGCGCACCGCACATTTCACTGCATACGTGCCCTTCGCGGCTCGGTGGCCACTCGAGATCCATGTCCTGCCCCATCGACACGTGCATGACCTCTCCGAGTTGTCCCCCGAGGAAAAAGAAGATTTAGCTCCCTTTTATCTCACTCTGGTGCGCTCACTCGATGCGATTTACGACAGCCCCACTCCTTACATCGCTGCGTGGCACCAAGCTCCGGTGCACCGTGGGCGAGACCCGATTCGTCTCATGCTCCAGATCACCTCCCCACGACGCCAGGCAGACAAGTTAAAGTTCCTCGCAGGTTCGGAGGCGGCAATGGGCGCGTTCATCGCCGATGTTACCCCCGAGGCACAAGCTGAGCTCATCCGCTCGACAGGGCTATTTGGCTCATGAGTCGCGAACGAGCTGAGGCTGGTTTTCGTGCCGAATTCGGGTCACCGTCAGCGGGACAATGGTCGGCCCCCGGGAGAGTGAACCTCATCGGTGAACACACTGACTACAACGACGGATTTGTGCTCCCTTTTGCAATTCCTCAACGCACCAGCGTCTCTGTGGGGATGCGTTCTGATCGGCGCATCCGTGTTCACAGCGCGGATCTGGGCGAAACAGCAGACATCAGCATGGACGATCTCTCCCCCGAGTCTCTCGGAGGATGGTCAGCGTATCCCCATGGTGTTGCGTGGGCTCTACTCGATGGTCACCCCGACCCCGACTCGATTCCTGGAGTCGATATTGCCCTCGCCTCAGATGTTCCTTTGGGGGCAGGCCTCTCGTCCTCTGCTGCACTCGAGTCGTCAGTGGCCCTCGCACTGAATGATCTCTGGGGGCTAGGGCTCGATCGTGTCGAGCTCGCACTGGCGGGGCAAAGAGCAGAGAACACGGCTGTGGGGGCGAACACCGGAATCATGGATCAAATGGCCTCCGTGATGGGCCAGGCCGGGCAGGCGGTGTTCCTCGATTGTCGCTCTCTCACCCACCAGCTCATCCCGTGTGATATTTCAACTGCTGGATTGTCTTTTGTCGTGATCGATACCAACACCCGTCACTCCCACGCCGGCGGAGAGTATGGCCAGCGACGGGCATCCTGCGAGAGGGCAGCTGCAGCGGCGGGGGTGCCTGCACTGCGCGATGTGTCAGGAGAAGGTCTCACTCGACTCGGTTCGCTGGTGGATGAGGAGACGTTCCGTCGGGCACGGCACATCGTGACGGAGAACGAGCGGGTTGTCCAGACGGTGGAGGCTCTGCGTGCGGGGGATCTCAATCGAGTTGGGAGTCTTCTTGTGGAATCACACGAGTCCATGCGCGACGATTTTGAGATCTCGACCGCCGAACTTGATACCCAAGTTGAGGTAGCACTGGAAGAGGGAGCGCTGGGGGCGAGGATGACCGGGGGCGGTTTCGGTGGATCGGTAATTGCCCTCGTGGCCACATCCAAAGTTGACTCTCTGACCGCGGTGTCGAAAGCTCGCGCGCTCGACCGCGATATGCCCGAAACCACAATTTCCGTCGTTGTTCCCTCGGAGGGTGCCACGCGGCACACTTCGGCCTAAGCTGAGCGGATGCATCTGCCCGAGCCTCTGATTCCTGACCCTCACAGCGTCCCCCGACTTCGCTGGGGAGTAATGGGGCCAGGAGCAATAGCGGAAACCTGGGTGGGCGCGGTTCAGAAACACACCCAGCAACAGGTCACGGGCGTTGCCTCTCGGACTGCCGGCAGGGCAAGGGAATTCGCGCACACGTATTCCCTCGACCATGTCAGCGCTGACTATGACGAGCTGGTCAGTCGCGACGATATCGATGCTCTGTACATCGCGTCTTACCCGTCGGATCATTTCGAGCATGCCATGTTGGGGTTGAGAGCAGGGAAGCACGTTCTGGTCGAGAAGCCTTTGACGCTTCGATCCGACCAGGCGGCTGAGCTTCTGAGCTATGCACGCTCGCAGGGCCTCCTCGCGATGGAGGCTATGTGGACCAGGTATCTCCCGCAGTCCACCATTCTCCGGGCGCTCCTTGAGTCGGGGGACCTGGGTCAACCGGAATTGTTTGCGGCACAATTTTGCACCGACAACCGCGCTGTCGAGCGACTGTGGACTCCCGGCGGAGGAGGCATCTTGTTCGATATGGGTATTTACACCCTCGCCATGGCCCAACAGATCCTCGGCAATCCGAGCACGATCTCTAGTAGCGGGATTGTGGGCGCTCACGGGATTGAGCAAGAGCTGTCGGTGTCTCTGAGCTATGAATCCGGTGCCCGAGCGCACTTGCTTATCTCCGGAATAGCGACCCTTCCGCAGGTTGCAAGCTGTTCCTTTGAAAAAGCTCAAGTAGGCCTCCATGCCCCCTTCTTTGTGCCATCCGCTATAACCATCGGAACCAAAGACTTCTACCCGGACGAAACCACTTGGAAAGACACGACAGGCATCCAAGGCCACGAAGGGTTGGCTTACCAGGCAACCTGGTTCGCCGACTATGTCGCCCAAGGACTTGTGGAGTCGCCAGTGCACCCCCACGAGGACGTCGTTGCGACGCTACGAGTGATGGAAGAGATTCTCGAATCCCTCTCCACTGCGTGAATACAATCACAAGTTCTACGCTGTAGAACTGTGGATAACACTTCAGTAGGTATGCGTGACCTAGGTCAGAATGTCTCCCGAGTGCTTGCACGGGTCAAGAAGGGAGAATCTCTGGTGGTGACCGATCATGGGCGTCCTGTTGCTCGCCTTGTTCCCTACGCACCGGCTCGCACCCTCGAGGACATGATCGAGTCCGGGGAGGTCACTCCTCCCAGCGGTGACCTTCAGGAATTCTTGAAGAGATTCGCGGAAGAGCCCCCCATCATTTCTCCTGTCCCTCTCTCACTTATCCTTCAGGAGATGAGAGACGACGAGCGGTGGTAACCCTCTACGCTGACACTTCTGCGCTGGCAAAGCTGATCCGACCCGAAGTCGAATCCACAGCTCTGGCGACTTTTCTGGCAGGCGGCAAT
>Ga0213861_10002775_pt1 | contig 14801 bp, 9 predicted proteins | sample PICome_4_FD_160110 | JGI IMG/M metagenome (GOLD analysis project Ga0213861, IMG submission 160110) | Coastal seawater microbial communities near Pivers Island, North Carolina, United States - PICO131 | ecosystem: Environmental > Aquatic > Marine > Coastal | place: USA: North Carolina | collected... | reverse complement strand
TTGTCCTGAGCATTTGGGCGATTGGTATTTTACGGGAAACTATCCAACTGTTGGCGGGAATAGAGTTGTAAATCGTGCGTTTATCAACTTTTACGAAGGTAATAATGAACGTGCCTATTAACTATGAAATTAATAATTTTATAAGTAAAAACTGCAATTCCTGCATTTCACCCAAAAAAAATGCAGTTCATCTAAAAAATAGTCAAAATATTTAAATTACACATAAATTGGTCTCACCATAACATAAGTAGGTTAAGTTCATGGTAGATTTGGGGCAAAAAAAGGTGAACATCTGTTCGCCTTTTTTTATGCAATTTAGTTTCCTAATTAATTTGATTATATGTGTTTACACTTTACCCTAATTAACTAACACAATTTCTTTTAAGCCAATATTTGCGTAGTTTATCTAAAATATTTTATCAAACAATATCGCTACCATATATTTGAAGAACCATAACATAAGTAGGTTAAGTTTATGGTAGATTTGGGGCAAAAAGGTGAACTAACGTTCACCTTTTTCATTTTATATACTTTCTAAAAAAATGGGAGCACCAATTTAATAGTAAGACGCTTTTCTTAAAAGGAATAATTAGCGCGTTAGGGATAGAAACGGCATCCTTTTTTTATGCTTACCAAACAACTCAATCTAAACATAATTCATCTTGTAATTTACATACTTGATGAAATCCTGACACAAATTTAGTATAAGAAAAGATATAGTGTATAGCCCGACCTTTGGGTAACGCCAAAAAAAAAGCAAATCCATTTCTGAATTTGCCTTTGTATTTAAACTAATAACTAGTTTTATTTAGCTTCTGCGTAACGTTTTTCCATTTCATTCCAGTTAACGACATTAAAGAATGCCTTAATGTAATCTGGACGCCTATTTTGATAATTTAAATAGTATGCATGTTCCCAAACATCAAGTGCTAAAATTGGTGTGCCACCACAACTTACTCCTGGCATTAATGGATTATCTTGATTTGGTGTTGAACATATTTCTACTTTACCTCCTTTGTGCACACATAACCATGCCCAACCAGAACCAAAACGTGTTCCTGCTGCTTTTGAAAAAGCTTGTATAAATTCATCTTTTGATCCATAAGCAGCTTCAATAGCATCTTTTAAATCACCAGACAGATAACCTCTATCTTCTGGATTCATAACTTCCCAGAACAAAGAGTGGTTATAAAATCCGCCACCGTTATTTCTAACTGCACTATTATTCATATCTAAATTTCCAAGAATATCATCAATAGATTTTCCTTCTAAATCTGTTCCTGCAATAGCGTTATTTAAATTATTTGTATATCCTTGGTGATGTTTAGAATGATGTATCTCCATGGTTCTTGCATCTATATGAGGCTCTAAAGCATCATAAGCATATCCTAATTTTGGTAATTCGAAAGCCATAATTATATTGTTTTAATTAATATTTAATTTCTTTCAAATTTACACATAAAACAGGTCAATTAAAAATAATAAATTGTTATGAAACCATCGATAGTTTTTATCTTGTAAGCAAATCATTCTTCATGCAACAAACGTATCCTTTTACCATTTATAATGCCTCAGCAGGAAGCGGAAAAACATATACACTCGTAAAAGAATATTTAAAAATTTTATTTCAATCAAATCATCCAGAACCTTTTAAACGTATTCTAGCTATAACCTTTACTAATAAGGCTGTTGCAGAGATGAAAGCGCGTATTGTTGAAACACTAAAAACGTTTTCTGATGATTCTGTCTTAAAAAGTGAAAACTCGATGTTTGAGAGTATTTGCAGGGAGTTACAAATGAAACCTATTAAACTCCACGAAAAATCTAAAAGTTTATTAAATACTATACTGCATAATTATGCCGCCTTCGATATTTCTACTATTGATGGTTTTACTCATAAATTGATTAGAACATTTGCTTATGATTTAAGACTGCCTTTGAATTTTGAAGTGGAGTTAGACCAAGATTCATTGCTCAATGAAGCTGTAGATAGTTTAATTGCCAAAGCAGGAAATGATAATGATCTTACAAAGATTTTAGTTGATTTTGCTATTGAAAAAGCTGATGATGATAAAAGTTGGGATGTGTCTTTTGATTTTAACAAGATTGCTAAACTCTTGGTAAATGAAAACGATATGCCCTTTATCAATGGTTTAAAAGACAAAACTTTAAATGATTTTAAAGTGCTTAAAGCGCAACTCAAAAAAGAAATTTCAGATTTAGAAACCCATATTGTGGAAAACGCTCAAACGGTACTTACATTAATTGAAGAGTCTGGATTAGAATTTAATGACTTTACTAGTGGTTATTTGCCTAAACATTTTGCGAAATTGTCAGAAAAAAACTTTAACGTAAATTTTGATACTAAATGGCAAGAAGATATAGAAACCAAAACGTTATATCCTAAGCGAGTAACTGCTGATATTGCTTCAATAATTGAACAAATACAACCACAAATAGCATCTAGCTTTAATGTCACGAAGCGAGCTATATTTCATTTAAAATTTTTAAAAGCATTTTATATAAATATTACACCATTATCCGTTTTAAAAGCTATAAATGGTGAGTTAGAAGTTTTAAAAGAGGATCAAAATAAAATGCTGATTTCAGAATTTAACGCCATTATTAGCAAAGAAATTTCAGCACAGCCTACGCCTTTTATTTATGAACGTTTAGGTGAAAAATTTAAACATTATTTCATTGATGAGTTTCAAGATACATCTGTGATGCAATGGGAAAATTTAATTCCGTTACTAGAAAATTCATTATCTACTGTAAACGGAAGTACCATGTTAGTTGGTGATGCTAAACAAGCTATATATCGCTGGCGTGGTGGAAAAGCCGAACAGTTTATTGATTTGTTTAATAAAAAAAGTAGTCCTTTTCATGTATTACAAGATGTAAGGAATCTAGAAGAAAATTACCGAAGCTTTAAAGAAGTCGTAAATTTTAACAACGGTTTTTTTAAGTTTTTAGCCAATCAGGTTTTTAATAATGATGATTATAAAACACTATTCGAAAAAGCACATCAAAATATAACAGAAGATAAAGACGGTTTTGTAACGCTTTCGTTTTTAGATAATAATAAAGAAGATGACAGAAACGAAATATTTCCTGAAGCGGTTTTAAGGACTATAAATAAGTGCACTGAAAACGGTTTTAATCTGGAAGACATTTGTGTTTTAATTAGAAAGAAAAAGGAAGGGGTTGCCATTGCTGATTATTTAAGTCAGCACGAAATTCCAATTATTTCTTCTGAAACTTTATTGATTAATAATTCACCCGATGTTGTTTTTATTAATGATTTATTATCACTTCTTATTCAGCCAGAAAATAATGAAACCAAGATTATGGTATTAAATTATTTAACCACACTTTTTAATATAGACGACAAGCATCATTTTTTTACAAATCATATTCACCTTTCTACTGATAAACTATTAAAAAGTTTGCAGAATTACGGCGTATTTATAGACTGTAATTCATTATTACAGTTACCACTTTATGATTTAGTTGAAGCTATTGTTAGGCGTTTCAATTTAGTCAAAACTTCAAATGCATACATTCAATTTTATTTAGATATTATTTTAGATTTTTCACAAAAAAAGGGCTCTGATATTTCAGGGTTTTTAGAATACTTCGATAAGAAAAAAGATAATTTGAGTATCATTTCTCCTCAAGGACAAAATGCGGTTCAAATCATGACAATCCACAAATCCAAGGGTCTAGAATTTCCTGTGGTAATTTTTCCTTATGCCGATTTAGATATTTATAGAGAATTAGAGCCTAAAGAATGGTTTAGTTTAGATGCAGAGAAATACAATGGGTTTTCACATACACTCTTAAACTATAACAAAGATTTTGAAAATTATGGAGATGAAGGATTACGCATTTATAACAAGCATCAATCTGAACAAGAATTAGACAACATTAATTTGCTATATGTTGCACTAACACGCGCCATTGAACAAATACATGTAATCTCAACAAAAGACATATCGTCTAAAGGTGAAATTAGTACCAAAAAATATTCAGGCTTATTAATAAATTACCTCAAGCATTTAGGAATTTGGAATGATTCAGAGGCTAATTACAGCTTCGGAAATTCTAAAAAAGTATCAAAAGATTCTACAAACAGAAAGGAAATGCATCTTCAAAGGGAGTTTATTTCGACAGCAAAAGAAGATCACAATATAAAAATGGTTACAAAATCCGGATTGTTGTGGGATACCAATCAGCAAGAAGCCATTGAAAAAGGAAATTTGATTCATAATATTATGGCTCAAATAAAAACGAGCGCTGATGTTGATGATGTCATTACCGATTTCCTAAAGGCTTCAACTATAAATGAAGAACAGGCCGTATTCTTAAAAACAACGGTTAAAAATATTCTCGAACATCCAAAACTTCACGATTATTATTCTTCAAATTACACCGTTTATAATGAACGTGATATTATTTCAAAAGATAGTATCATCTTAAGACCTGACAGAATTGTAATAAACGCTAAAAACGAGGCTATAATTATTGATTACAAAACAGGGCTGGAAGACAAAAAACATGAACAACAACTTCAGTCTTATCAAGATGTTTTAGAAGACATGAAAATAGATGTCAAACAGAAGATTCTTATTTATATAAATGACGATATTTTAGTGAAAGATGTTTAAATTTGCATAAAACGCAATAAAATGTACGGAAAACTGAAAAATCATCTTCAAGAAGAACTGCAAGACATAAAAAATAATGGACTTTATAAAGAAGAGCGTATCATTACTTCTGCTCAAGGTGCGGAAATAACTTTAAATACCGGTGAGACTGTATTGAATTTTTGTTCTAATAATTATTTAGGTTTATCATCTCATCCAGAAGTTATACAGGCAGCGAAAGACACTATGGACACGCATGGCTTTGGCATGAGTTCTGTTCGTTTTATTTGTGGAACACAAGATATTCATAAAGAACTGGAGCAAAAAATAGCTGATTTTTACCAAACCGAAGACACTATATTATACGCCGCTGCTTTTGATGCTAATGGAGGTGTTTTTGAACCACTACTTGGAAAAGAAGATGCTATTATCTCAGATTCCTTAAATCACGCGTCTATTATAGATGGTGTTCGGCTTTGTAAAGCGGCTAGATACCGCTATCAAAATAATGATATGGCAGATTTAGAAAAGCAATTGATAGCTGCCAATGAAAATAATGCTCGTTTTAAAATTATAGTTACAGATGGTGTGTTTTCTATGGATGGCCTTTTAGCACCTTTGGATAAAATTTGTGATTTAGCTGATAAATACGATGCATTGGTGATGATTGACGAATGTCATGCCACTGGATTTATCGGAAAAACAGGTAGAGGTACTCTAGAGGAAAAAGGTGTTTTAAACCGTATTGATATTATAACAGGTACTCTCGGAAAAGCTTTAGGAGGTGCCATGGGTGGTTATACCACTGGGAAAAAGGAAATTATAGATATGCTACGTCAGCGTTCTAGACCGTATTTATTTTCCAATTCGTTGGCGCCCGCCATTGTTGGGGCATCTATAAAGGTTTTTGATATGTTAGCAAATAATACTGAGTTTAGAGATACCTTAGAATGGAATGCAAATTATTTCAAAAAAGGAGTAAAAGCTGCTGGGTTTGATATTGTAGATGGAGATTCTGCAATTGTACCCGTCATGCTATATGATGCAAAACTATCCCAAACTATGGCAAATATGCTCTTAAAAGAAGGGATTTATGTTATAGGCTTCTTTTTTCCTGTAGTGCCAAAAGGTAAAGCTAGAATACGCGTACAGCTTTCTGCAGCGCACACAAAACAACATTTAGATAAAGCAATCACAGCTTTTAATAAAGTTGGAAAAGCTCTAAATATTATCTAAATTCATTCTAGACTACCGACGAACTACCAATTTGTACTATTTTTTTATATATTTGTCTTTGTTAATAACATTTAACAACTTACTTTTGTCCACGATTAACACTTAAAATTAAACTTTTGAATATGAAAAATCTTAGCAGATTATTGTTCGCTATGTTGCTTGTACTTGGTTTTAGCAACCTAAATGCGCAAGACAGCAATAACCCATGGCAAATTACTATTGGGGTAAACGCAGTTGATGCCTATCCATCAGGAGATGGGGGGATATTTAGTGAAACATTCGGTGATGAATTATTTAACGTAGATGATCACTGGAATATTTTACCTTCACTTTCAACAATCTCTGTATCTAAATATTTAAATGACGGTTTTTCTTTTGGAATTGCTGGTTCATTTAATAAGATAGATAAATGGGGAGACATCAGCACAAATCCTGATGTAACTAACGAAGTTGATAATTTATCATACTACGGATTAGATGGTACAATTAAGTACAGCTTCAGAGATGGAAAAACTTTCGATCCTTATGCAGGTATCGGTGGTGGTTACACTTGGGTAAATGACATTGGTGCTGGAACATTAAATGGTACGTTAGGTATGAACGTATGGTTAAGCGAGAATATTGGTTTAACTTACCAAGCGTCTTACAAACATGCTTTTGAAGATTACTTAAATTCTCACTTCCAACATACAGCAGGTATTTCTATCAAATTTGGTGGAACTGATACTGATGATGATGGTATATATGACAAAGATGATGCTTGTCCAGATGTTGCTGGTTTAGAAGCATTCAACGGTTGTCCTGATACTGATGGTGATGGTATTGAAGATAGTAAAGATGACTGTCCTAACGAAGCTGGTTTAGCTGAGCTTAATGGATGTCCTGATACTGACGGAGATGGTATTGCTGATAACAAAGATAACTGTCCTACAGTTGCTGGCTTAAAAGCTTTAAACGGATGTCCTGATGCTGATGGTGACGGTGTTACTGATGCTGATGATGCTTGTCCTAACGAAGCTGGTCCTGCTGCAAACAAAGGTTGTCCTTGGCCAGATGCAGATGCTGATGGTGTTTTAGATAAAGATGATAAATGTCCAGAGGTTAAAGGTACTGTTGCTAACAACGGTTGTCCTGAAGTTACTGAGACTGTTCAAAAACAATTAAATGAGTATGCTAAAACAATCTTATTTGATACTGGTAAATCTTCTATTAAAGCTCAATCTGAAGCTGTTTTAGCTGATATTACTGCCATCCTTAAAGAATACCCAACAGCTAAATTTACAGTTGAAGGTCATACTGATAGTGTAGGTAGCGAGAAATTAAACCAAAGACTATCTGATTCTAGAGCTAATTCAGTTAAAGAATACTTAGTTAATAGTGGTATTGATGCTTTTAGATTATCTGCTCTTGGTTACGGAGAAGCTAATCCAATTGACTCTAATAAAACTAGAGCTGGTAGAGCTAACAACAGACGTGTAGAAATTAACTTAGCACAATAAGCTAACGCAATTTAAAAATAAATAAGTTTACAAAAAACGCTTCGGATATCCGAAGCGTTTTTTATTTTTATACAATGACAACTTTCATTCACGATGTTTTAAAAGATTTACAGAATAACAACCAAAATCTTTCTGATTTAACCTTTGTATTACCCAGCAAAAGAGCTGGACTCTTTTTAAAACATCATCTGTCTAAAGTTGTTAATAAAACGATATTTACTCCACAAATTTTAAGTATTGAAGAGTTTGTACAAGAACTATCTCAACTTAAATCTATTTCTAATACTGAACTTCTTTTTGAGTTTTACTCTACATATTCTCAATTAACAAAAAAAGAAAGTTTAGATTCTTTTGAATCTTTTTCAAAATGGGCACAAATATTACTTCAAGATTTTAATGAAATTGATCGCTATTTAATTCCTCAAGAGCATGTTTTCAATTACTTAAGCGCCATTCAAGATTTAAAACATTGGTCTTTAGAAGAAAACAAAACCGATTTTGTAAAAAACTATTTGTCTTTTTGGAATAAATTACACAACTACTATACACATTTTACAGATTCCCTTTTAAATAACAAAGTTGGGTATCAAGGTTTAATCTATAGAGAGGCTGTAGAGAATTTGAAAGCTTACATTAAAAATAACCCAGAAAAAAACCATGTGTTTGTGGGCTTTAACGCTCTAAATACCTCAGAAGAGACCATTATTCAGGAATTACTACAAAATGATTTAGCCAAAATTTATTGGGATATTGATACGGTTTTCATATATAATCAAAAACATGATGCTGCGTTATTCACCAGACTCCACAAAAAAAACTGGAAGTTCTTTAAAAACAACTCTTTTAATTGGATTACCGAAAATTATTCAAAAGATAAAAACATATCAGCAATTGGTATTCCTAAAAATATAGGTCAAGCAAAATATATTGGTTCCCTTCTCAGCGACCTGCAAAAAGAAAATAATCTACTAAATAATACCGCGGTTGTTTTAGGTGATGAGAATTTATTGATTCCTGTACTTAATTCAATACCGTCAAGTATTCATGCTTTAAATGTGACTATGGGATTTCCTTTAAAATCAATCCCTTTGGCCTCATTGTTTAATACCCTTTTTCAATTACATAAAATCAACTCAAATTCTTTTTACTATAAAGATGTCGTTAACATTATATCACACCAATTTATAAGGCCATTATTTTTTATTGAAGGCATCGATTATTCATCAAAAATCATTGAAACTATTGATAATAATAATCTGGTTTTTTTAAATAAAGACCGATTAATTAAAATAGCTGAGAAAAGTAATATCATCATAGATTTATTGTTTTCTAGTTGGGGAAATTCAATTGTATTAGCACTGGATAATTGCTCTAAACTCATACTAGCCATAAAAGCTTCTTTAGATGAAAACAAAACATCAAACTTATTATCATTAGAATATGTATTCCGTTTTAACGAACTATTTAACGAACTTACAAGGTTAAACTCAGAACATAAGCATATAAAGGATATCTCAACATTATACAGTATTTATAAAGAACTTTTAAGCACAGAAACATTAGACTTTCAAGGAGAACCATTACAAGGCTTACAACTTATGGGAATGCTTGAATCACGCGTTTTAGATTTTGAAACCGTAATTATTTCTTCTGTGAACGAAGGTATATTACCCGCAGGAAAAAGCAATAATTCTTTTATTCCCTTTGATGTGAAACTAGAGAACAACTTACCCACCTATAAAGAGAAAGATGCTGTTTATACCTATCATTTTTACAGACTCCTACAACGTGCTAAAAACATTTATATAATTTACAACACAGAAGCTGATGTTCTAACTGGCGGCGAAAAAAGTCGATTCATTACTCAATTAGAGCTTGAGGGTATTCATAATATCAATCATCAAATCGTAGCACCTCAAGTTCCAATTATTGAGACGGGTTTAAATGTTGTAAAAAAGACTGAAGCTCTACAAAAACAAATAATTCATCTCGCTAGTGAAGGTTTTTCGCCTTCATCATTAACAAACTATATTAGAAACCCTATTGATTTTTATTATCAGAAAATTCTAAAAATAAAAGATCATGTTGATGTTGAAGAAACCGTGGCAGCAAATACTCTAGGAACTGTTGTTCATAATACACTAGAAGATTTTTATAAACCTTTTGTAGGTGCGCTTTTAACCATTGATGCTATTAAAGGCTTAAAATCTCAAATTGAGCAAACGGTTACTTATCATTTTAAAAATGAATATAAAGAAGGTGATATTACAAAGGGTAAAAACCTAATTATTTTTGAAATAGCAAAACGTTACGTTTCAAATTTTTTAGACTTAGAGATAACATCTTTAAAAGCCGGAGATAAAATTAAAATTATTGCCATTGAATCTGATAATACTATTTCAATTAAAATCTCTGAACTTAATTTCCCTATTAAAATTAAAGGTAAAGTTGATAGAGTTGATGAGTGTAATGGTATAACCCGAATAATTGATTACAAAACAGGAAATGTACAGCAAAATCAAGTAGAAATAGTTAATTGGGAAGACATTACTACGGATTATAAAAAGTATAGTAAAAGTTTTCAAGTATTAACTTATGCCTATATGATGCAAAAATCTAATAAGATTAATCTTCCTATTGAAGCTGGCATTATTTCATTTAAGAATTTAAGCTCTGGCTTTTTAAAATTCTCCAAAAAAGAGAGTACTTTTAGTAGAAGTAAAAATTCTTTAGTGACCGATGACACTCTAATTGATTTTGAAGCTGAACTGAAAAAACTAATCCTTAAAATTTGTAATCCAAAAATAGATTTCACTGAAAAAGAAGTTTAATATTATGACCATTACAAAAAATATTATCATTCCTGGAAAACACAACAAACCAATAATTACGGATGTTTTTTATACAGAAAATAACACTCCAAAACCTGTTGTAATATTTTGTCATGGTTACAAAGGTTTTAAAGATTGGGGCGCTTGGGATTTGATGGCTAAGGCATTTGCTGAAGCTGGATTCTTTTTTATCAAATTCAATTTTTCACATAACGGAGGAACTGCTGAACAGCCTATAGACTTTCCAGACTTAGAAGCTTTTGGTAATAACAACTATACAAAAGAATTAGATGATCTAGAAACTGTTATAGACTGGGTATCTTCAAATACGAAATTTGAAAATGAAGTTAATTTAAGTAATATTAATTTAATAGGTCATAGTAGAGCTGGCGGTATTGTTACAATAAAGTCCGAAGAAGATAATCGAATAAAAAAAGTTATAAGCCTTGCAGGTGTTTCTAGTTTTGGCAAAAGAACATCAACAGCGGACGACTTAGATCAATGGAAAAAAGATGGTGTTAAATATGTTATAAACGGACGCACAAAACAACAAATGCCTCATTTTTACCAGTTTTATGAAGATTATATTGCAAACGAAGAACGGCTTACCATCAAAAGGGCCGTTTCAAATTTAAAAATTCCGTATTTAATTATTCATGGAGATGTCGATACAAGTGTTTTAAAAGCCGAGGCTGAAGCATTGCATAAATGGAGCCCTGATGGTTGTTTAGAAATAATTGAAGGTGCTAATCATGTTTTTGGAGCTCACCATACTTGGGATAAAAAAAGTGTCCCAAAACATCTAAAAGAGGTTGTCGAAAAAATAATTGTGTTTTTGAAAGGCAAGTAATGTATCTCAAGAGACCATGAAAATTGGATTCAACATTCTTAATACTTTTTCGCACCCTTTAAACCAACTTTATGGCCCCAAAACGCATAATAGAATATAACAAGGTAGCACGGTAATAAAATCCAATAACCAAATGAAGCTGAATCTACAGTTGCCGTCATAGAATCAATACCAGCTTCGATCAATTCTTCTTTTTTTTCATCAACTAATTTCCCATATAACAAGGGCAGAATAGCCCCTCCTGAAATTGCCATAATTAATAAGGCCGATGCTGTTTTAGTGAATTCACCTAAACCTTTAAGAGCCAAAGGCCATATAGCAGGCCATACTAAAGCATTCGCAAACCCTAGAGAAGCTACAAAAAGAACGGATGTGAAACCATCTGTAAACGCAATACAAAATGATAAAGTGATTCCTAAAATAGCACTCGCCTTTAAAGCAAAAGCTTGACTTATATATTTTGGTATTAAAAACACACCTAAGGCATAGGTTACTACCATTGCCATGAGCGTAAACAATGTGAAAAATTTGGCTTGCTCTACAGGAATATCAAGTGAAATACCATATGAAATAATAGTATCTCCAGCAATAACCTCAACACCAACATAAAGAAATAAGGCTAGCACGCCTAACCATAAATAAGGAAAATGAAAAATACTTGTTTTGGTTTTTTCTCCAGTTCCTGAAACTTCAATCGGGTCTGCTTCCACATGCGGTAAAGGTGCTTTCCTAATTAAAATACCTAACAAAAATAACACTACGGCCATCGCAATATATGGAGTCACCACACTATCAGCCATCGTATTGAGTAAACTTTCTTTTTCAGCAGTATCAACTAGAGTTAATTTTTCTTTAATATCATCAATTCCAGACAATAATATAGCTCCAAATATTACCGAACCTAATGCTCCAGCCACTTTATTAGCAATCCCCATTATAGCAATTCGTTTTGCTGCAGATTCTAAAGGGCCTAAAATGGTTATGTATGGATTTGAAGCTGTTTGTAATAAAGTCATGCCTGCGCCTTGAATAAAAATGGCGGCTAAAAACATCCAATAAGTTCTTGCGCTTGCGGCAGGAATAAAAATTAATGCTCCTAAAGCCATAACTATCAGACCGAGTGACATTCCTTTTTTATATCCTATTTTATTAATAATATATGACGCTGGCAATGCCATTACAACAAATGAAATATACGAAGCTGTTGCAACCAAATAGGATTGTGCTTCTGTAAGTTCATTTATAGTTTTCATAAATGGAATAAGAGCACCATTTATCCATGTTACAAATCCGAAAATAAAAAATAATCCTGCAATAATAATTATAGGAACTAATGTGCTATTCTTAGATTGAGGTGATAAATCGGGATTATTAGACATGAATATAAATTAAGTTAAAATAATAGCTATAAATAAGTTTGGAGAAAAAAGCGGTCTTTATCAAAGTTCTGCTTTCCATTTTTGGAATATCGGAAAAACAGAAATAAAAACGTTAGAAAAAGTGAACTCTCAATGAGGAACCAATCTGTCTGTTCAACAAAAAGGTTATTATCATCATCACCTAAAATGTAAATTAAACTGCCGAACAGCAACCAAAAGGTCGTCTCCTTATAGTCTTTTCTATTGATGAACAGAACGAAAAGTCCTTGTAATAAAGCGATTGTTTGAATTATTTTAAGCATCCATTTTATTTAATATTTGGCAATATATTAAATTTTGTTCCTTAGATTACCATTTAAAACACATTACGATAGTCTTTTAGAATTAAAAAGTTATCTAGTTGACGAAAACACATAGAAGGATGGGGGTAAAATGTATAACGGTTTTTCAGTCTGTACATCGCCTGTTAGTCAACTTTATGCTTTTTGAAAAAATTTGGCAGGGGGGGGTATGATATACTTTTATTATCTTAGTTGCTATAACGTGGATATCATCAATAACGATATCCCATTGTTGGAGGCCATAATCAACACCGCAGTGTCATTCTTTCTAAGGTTTGTGTAAAAAAGACGGAAGGCGTTTTTTTTATGTCAGTGTCCTAACTTTCAAGTTAGGATTTTCACTCCAAGTATTTTAGCTTGATGGCGTAGAAAGCTGACTTTCTAAACGTTAGCACGTTATAAATACTTAAGTAAAGGACGGGAAAATTTTTGACAAAGTCAAGTTATTGGAATCATCGGATAAAAAAAGCGCATTATATCTATTTCCCTACACCAACGGTTCTTAGTCGGTGGACTAAAAAACCATAGGTTTGGGTTATCTTAGCAAGAATGCAGATATTATCTTCGGTATTGACAACGGTTCCCTTGATTTTTATTCTTAATTTTAAAATAAATTAAAATAAAACGGCCAACAACATGCTGTATAATTAATAGCCCAAAAGCAGCTTTATGAATAAGGGCTACTAATTATACAGCTATGCGTTAGCACACATTTTGAAATAATCTAGAATATGAAAAAAACATTAATAATTGTTTTATTGATTTTAAGCAATACCGTATTCGGACAAATCCCGGGCAAAACAATTGAAGGTCCAATTGTTTTATTTGACACCCTAACTGTTAAACAAGGGGATGTCATATATTTAGGAAAAGGTAGTGACCCGGAAACCGGTAATTTTATTAATCTCTACATACCTAAAAATAAATTGGCTAACACACTCTATAACGTATTTTCAAATAATGATGATCTTAGTCGTAAGGCGATTCCTCAAAAAATTTAGATAAAGAATTTGCAGATAAGCAGTTAGTAATTGAAAGTTTTAGTAAAGTTTCATCCAAAAAAAAAGGAAAAATATTTTAGGAGTTATTAATATGAAGGAATACCAATTTATTGAGGGAATATTTTTTAACGATGTCGCCGTTGACTTTGAACCCGCAATAAAATCAGGTGAAATAATTAAAATTAGTGCACCTAAATTAACAGAGAAAGTACATGAGGTTGAATTATTGTTATCACCATTTGAGATGACAATAAAAGGTATTGAGCCTGTAGTTGTCTCAATCAATAATTTAAGTAGAATTGAACTTTATAATAAGACCTTAGATTGGACCAATTCATTCTATATTATTCCGAATCAAGCGACCATAACAGCTGTTCCGGATGAAAAGATTAATATTAATATTAATGACTTTGCAAAAAATATACAATTCGGCAAAATTATGGGTATGGATTTTTTTGCTAATCTGCCTTATATATTCTTAGTTGAATTTATTGATGTTGAAATTCAAATGACATTTACATTAGGGGATGAAAATGGAGATATTACCGATGGAAATGGAGAAGTTATAGCTAATACCTCTCCATCTCATATGTTTAATAAGAAAGGAGAAGTGCTCAAAATGAGTAAGACCCTAAAAATAGAAGCCGAAAAGGTAATGAACGATTTATCCCATTCTTTGGTTGGTTATTTAATGAAATAAACAAAATATTATAGACAAACATGTGCTAACACCGTATATAATTTATTGCTAGTTCTAGCCTACTTACGAAAATCCTCACGGATTTTCTATTCAGTTTGTATTTGCTAAATTAGGTGCTTAACCTAACAACTAACCATACACAACAACGTTGCCATATTTCAGGACAAGACACCAACAAATAATAAATCTTAAAATATACATCAAATGAAAAATCTAATTATTGGGCTTATTTTAATCTTTTCAAGTGTAAGCTTATCCTTCTCGCAGGAGTCCCAAACGGAAAAGGAAATTATTAAACTCTCAAAGGAAAAATGG
>Ga0213861_10002772_pt1 | contig 14806 bp, 9 predicted proteins | sample PICome_4_FD_160110 | JGI IMG/M metagenome (GOLD analysis project Ga0213861, IMG submission 160110) | Coastal seawater microbial communities near Pivers Island, North Carolina, United States - PICO131 | ecosystem: Environmental > Aquatic > Marine > Coastal | place: USA: North Carolina | collected... | reverse complement strand
CCCGGTAAGCCGGCAGCCAGGCGGGGTGTTATTTCATCCACGAGCAGCGCGAGGGCGGTCACGTCGGTCTTGCGGGCATCGCCGTACTGGATGATCTTGATCAGGGCGGGCAGGCCGGCGAGGAGTTCCTGGACGTCGCGGGTAAGCGCCGAGCGGTCGCGGAGTTGTTGGATGACGGCCTGCACGGCGGCGGGCAGGTCGGCCCGCAGGCCCAGCAGCACTGCCTGAGCCAGGGTCAGCACGTTGGCGTCGGTCGTTGGCTGGCGGAGTTTGTTGGCGGCAGCTTCGCGCACCGTGTTGCCCCACATGGCTGCCTCAACGACGCTCAGGCTGAAGAGCGGCTGCCATTTCAGGCACCACAATTCCTTGAAAGCACCCAGGTCGTTGGCGCTGGCTTCCTGTCGGCGCCCCCAGGGGATAGCCAGGATGAGGAGTTGGTGGAGGAGTTGGCTTTTGAGCAGGTCGTTGGCTTCGCGCAGGTCGATCCCGCCCTGGGGATTGGTTTTGTTGGCCTTCAGCCACTGTTCGCCGGTAAGGCCCCAGTATTTATTCAGGCGGGTGGTTTTCAGCAGTTGGGTCAGGTCTTTTTGCAAGGGCACCACGCTGGCATTTTCGGGAACGGTACCTACTTTCTCGCCGAGCAAGAGGCGCTGGGCGATCAGGGCGAGGCGTTCCTCGCTGCCGCCACAGAGGGTGCTCAGGGCGGCGGCCCGCAGGTCGTCGAGTTTGGGGATGCGTTGTTCGCGCATGGCCGCCAGGGTGCGGGCCAGGCGGACACCTTCCTGGGCGTGGGCCGGGGAGACGTCCATGCCTTCGTCGCGCAGCAACTGGGCGGCGCGAACCATCCAGTAGATGACGGCACCGGCGCCGTGGTCGTAGAGGGCCTCGTACCAGGCGGGGGAATGTACCCCGGCGCCGTAGCCACTCTCGCGAGCCAGGCTGGGGTAGCTCCAGGGAATCCAGGCGGCGTTGACTTTGGTTTTGGGCAGGCCTTTGAGGACCTGCTGGTCGGAACTGGCCTTGAAACGGGCCACCTCCAGCAGCGCCGGGCTGTGCCAGGCCCCGCAGACGATGGCGATGCGTTGGTAGGACGAGCGCAGGGTCTTGCGCAATTGCTGGCGCATCCAGGCTTCGCGCAGGAGGGTTTCGCGGCTGTTGTCGCTTTCGGTGCGGAGGGCCTGGATCAGCTCGTTGATCGCGGCGAAGAGGGCCAGGTCGTCGGTTTCCTGCTCGAAGGTCAGCTCCCACCACTGCTCGCGGTCGTCGTAGCCCGCCAGGCGGGCGATCTCGCCGAGCGGGTCCTGCTGCAGGGTGTGGTTGGGCCGTTGGTCGGTGCGCAATTGTTGCTGGTTGCGCAGCGCCAGTTGGATACCCGCGGGCAGGTCCATGGCCTGAACGGGAACGCGGTGTCGCGCTGCCCATTGCAGGGCTTGCCATTCGGGGGAAAACCGGGCGAAGGGGTAGTAAAAAGCTTGTTGAATATTATCGGGCGCGTAGATAACCAGGGCGACGGGCGGCTCCAGCGCCAGGCGGGCCACCTGTTGAAGTTCTCCTTGCGCGTCGGCCGGAAATTCGATCAGGATACAGTCGGGTTGCCAGTTGTCCAGGGCTTGCACCAGGCGACGGGCAGAGCCGGGGCCGTGGTGGCGGATACCAAAGACTTGGCAGACTGCTTTAGACATTCAGGTAGTTGATCAGGCCGTCGTAGCGTTCCCGCAGGGTATCAAAATATTCCAACTCGTTGAAAGTGGCTTTTACGATGAAGTCGAAGCGCTCAAAAGAAGCCAGGATATTGCCGATGTTCTGCTTGTTGACTTTGATCGTCACCTCGATCCGCGGGGAATCGGGAAAGGTTTGGACGTGGGCACTGAGGATGACGGCGTTTTCGGACTCCACGATGCGGGCGATTTGGGCCAGCGAGTAGTCTTGCCGGGTCATTTCGAGGACAATGATGCCGCCGGGTTCGCGAAAGGCGCCGGATTCGGCAAAATGACGAATCAGGTGTTCGGTGGTGATCAGGCCCACGTAGCGGCGTTGGTCATCGACGACGGGAATAGCGGTCAGCTGGTGATCGGCGACCAACCGCATGACATCGTACAGGTGATCTCGGGTTTGGACAAAAGGATGGTTCAGCGTCAGGTGGTAAGACCCCACGGGTTCTTCGGCGTCGTTGTCGAGGATTTCATCTTCGGACAGCAATCCCAGGAGTTCTTCCTGGTTGACGATGGGTAGGTGCCGAAGGTAAAATTCGTTCATAATACCGAGTGCTTCCGCTCCGGTGTCGGAGGTGCGCAGCGGGATGATGGTGTCAGAGATCAAGTTTTCGGCAATCATGTTCGGGAGGTTAAGTTAACGCAACAATTTTTCTTTTTGCACCCGAAACTCCTCTTCTGTCAGTAAGCCTTTATCCTTCAGCTGAGCCAGGCTTTTCAGTTGGTCGAGCAGGTCGACATCCTGAGCGGGTGCCGTGGGGGTGTCATCCAGCAAATTTTCCTTGGGAGAAGTCAGCTGTTTCGACAGCCGGAACCCATTGGCCTCAAAGGAGACAAATTCGTTTTGGATGCGGATATAAGCGAGGTGGTCGCGGGTTTTAATGGCATTGAAATCATCAAAACCCAGGGCTACGGCCCGGTCCAGGTGATAAAAAGCCAGGTCTTTTTTTTCGGTCAGGGAATAGGCACAGGCGACATTGAAATGAGCGGCGATATTTTGGGGGTCTACCTCAAGGGCTTTGTTGAAATCCTTGATCGCTTCTTCGTAGTCGTAGTCGTTGAATTTGGCTTTGCCGCTTTTGAGGAAGGCATTGGACTGGCTGGTGCCACCGGTATTGGCTCTCGCGGGCGGATTCCGGCGTTCGGCCTGGTCTTCGTAGCGGGCATTGCGGTTGTGGCTGCGCTGCTGCGGTGGTGCCCCATCTACCAGGTGTTTATTGTACTTGGCGTCGAAGGCTGCCTGGTCCATAGAGAAGAGGGCGATGGCATCGACGAGGCCGATCAGCAGGAAGAACCACAAGCCTGAAACCAAAAAAACGGGTAGTAAAAAAATATAGGCAATCCCCAGTCCTACCTGTCCGAGGTAGAAGCGGTGCAAACCCATGTATCCAGCTACCAGGGCCAAAATGCCAGCCACTGTTTTATTCTTCATAATTTCCTAGTCAACAACATAATTACATCCTTGCACAAGATGTCACTTTTTTTGGCATTCCCCAAGTGGCGGCCCCACCTTTTCGATAGATCGGGGTGGTTCCTAGACCAGCGCGGGCGTTACTTGATTTTTTTGTGCGCTACGGTATTAACAAATAAAATATTACCAATGTTGTAACCTTCGAAAACGATGTGTCCTTCGTGCTTGACGGCCTCCTCCCGGAAGCCGAGAATGGTGAGATCGGCATCGCGCGATTTTTCGTTGATCACACGCTTGGTTTCCAATCCTCCTTTGCGGGCAATGACCTCGATGTTTTGGGTGGAGATCGGTAGTTGGCCGGCTTCGATCAGCTGGTAGAGGTGTTGTCTTTCAGCATCACAACTGTCTTCGGGGTAGAGGGCAAAAATTTTGATTTCCGCCCCGCTCCAGTCTTTGTGCCCGAGCAGGATGTAGGCCAGCAGGATCATCAGATTGGCGTTCTCAAAATCGCGGCTCGTGAGCCAGATGTGGATTTGTTTTTTCAAACCAAAACCCCGTTCCGAGGTAGCGAGGATAGCGATATCAAAATCTACGGAACGGATCAGTTTGAAATTGTCGATGATGTCATCCAAATCACTTAGATCATTCTTGGAGTACTCCAGCAGGAGGAGGTTGTTCTCGGTGCCGGCAATCCCCGGCATTTGGATAACCTGGGCAATGCTCGACGTATAGGAAGGGCTCACGAGGGTGTCGACGTAGATGTTGCTGGCGCTGGTTTCGGCCATCCTGATGAGCCGCTGCTTGATGTCCTTGGCTTCCTGGTTGGTTTGCCGGGACAAGTAGCCCTTGGTTTGGTGCACGTAGGTGCCGAAGCCATATTTTTGGGCAATCCACCGCAGGAGGTCAAAAGCCCCCAGTCGTTGGAAGGAGTCGCTGGAAAGCGCTACCGCAGAGGGACGCCAGTTGCCTTTTTCCTTATCGGCTTTCTGCAGGAAGACCTGCAGGCGGCGGCTGAACTGGAAGATGACTCCCTGGAAGATGACCGCGATGCTCCGCTTGTCGGGGTTGAACGAGGCGATCATAAAGTAGAGGCCCACGATCAGCAGCACGGAGAAGAGGGCGTAGGTGGCGTTCATAAAAAACATCAGCCCAAAACAGGCCATGGCGCCAAAAAGGGAGATGAACCACTTGGAGCGGAACCGGGGCCGGTAGCTGGGATCGGCGGCAAAGTGGTTGAGGAAAGAGATGAGGCAGAGCGATCCGTAGGTAACCATAAAGAACATGGAGATCACCTCGGGCACGCTGTCGATGGCGCCCAGGGAAATGAAGACCAGCGCGATGAGCACGGTGACGACGGAAGCGTTGTAGGGTTCGTCGTTTTTGCCTTTGCCGCCACCGAGCCAACGGTTGATCGCGGGGGTGGGGAAGATATTGTCGCGGGCGATGGCCTGCAGCGTCCGCGGCGCCACCATGATGGAGCCCAGGGCCGAAGAAATAGTGGCTGCCGCCAAACCGACGGGGATCAGCCACCAGCCCTGGATGGCAATGTCGGACATCACGAGTTTGGAGGTGTCCACCAAATCGGCGGGGCTGGCCGAAACCGCCAGTTTGTAGGCAATGAAAAAGTAGATGACCATGCCGCTGAGGGTGGCTGCCAGGGTGCCCAGGGGGATGGAGCGGCCGGGATCGCGCAGATCGCCGGAAAGGCCGACGCCGGCCGTCATACCGGTGAAGGCCGGAAAGATAATGGCAAAGACGGTGAAAAAGCCGAGCGGAAAAGCCGGGCGGTCGGGAGCTGTCGGCGCGGGTTGGCTGCGAAAGACGGGGATCTCCCGGTTCGTAAGGGTGTCTTTCGTGCTCAGCGGAACAGTAGCCACGTAAGTCGTCGTGTCCACCGGGACCTCCATGTTGTAAATCGTTGCGGTAGGGTCGAGGCGGTGGGTGGTGGCGTAGTCGGTTTGCCCGGCAAAAAAGGCGATCATACTAATGGCCAGGGTAGCGACAACCACGTAGAGGGCTTTCACGCCCAGGTCGGCACCCTTGCTGAGCATAATGGCGGTGAGCAACACCAGGGCAGGAATGCTGATGGTTTGTTTTTGGCGCAAAATCCACGCTACCCAACCTGGTAAATGCAGGTTGGTGGTAAGCCAGTCGATGCCCGTGGTGAAGGCTTCGGTGAAGGCCATGATGTAGAAAGCGACGCTGATGGCCTGGGACATGTACAGCGCCAAACCGATAGTAGAACCAATGACCAGGCCAAAAGAACGGGAAATGATGTAGTATTCACCGCCGCCTTCTACCTTTTGGTTGGTGGCAATTTCGGCAATCGCCATTGCGGTGGGGATCGTGACGGCGTGCCCGACCAGAATGATGGCGAAGGTTCCCAGCAGCCCCACCTGGCCTACCGCAAAGCCAAAACGCAAAAACATGATAGCTCCAAGGATGGTGGAGATGGCTGTGAAAAACACCGGACCCGTGCCAAATTTTTGCTGCAATTTCTCGTTCATGTCGCTAATATAAGGATTCGCTTTATCTTTAGGGAAGTATTGTGTTCAGCGTTGTAAGCCAACGCCTAATGCATAAAATCCCTTACTGTGTTAACAACCAACCCACCCCTGCGGGTAGCCGTCATCGGTGCCGGATGTTCCGGCATTACGGCTGTTAAGAACCTGCTACAGGCTGGCGTAGAGCAGGTTGTCTGCTACGAACAGAACGCCGAAGTAGGTGGCAACTGGATCTATTCGGCCGAGGAGTCGCACTCCAGCGTGTGTGAAACCACCCACATTATTTCTTCGAAGACCCTTTCTTCCTACGTGGATTTCCCCATGCCAGCCGACTACCCCGACTACCCCTCGCACGAGCAGGTGCTGGCGTATTTCCAGTCGTACGCACGGCATTTTGGGCTGTACCCCTACATCCGCTTCCAAACGACGGTGGAACAAGCTACCCTGCTGCCCGACCAAAGTTGGGAGCTCCGCCTGAGCGACGGCCAAACCGAGCGGTTCGATTATCTTTTCATCGCCAATGGTCACCACAACGTTCCCCGTCACCCCGCGGGTATGCAGGAAGCCTTTACGGGGCGCTACCTGCATTCGCACAGCTACAAGACCAACCAGTCGTTCAAAGGCGAGCGGGTGCTGGTGGTCGGTTCCGGGAATTCGGGTTGCGACTGTGCCGTGGAGATCAGCCGGGTGGCCAGCCACACGAGTATCAGCGTGCGGCGGGCCCAGTACATCATTCCAAAATTCCTGCTGGGCCGCCCAACCGACACCTTCAACGAGCTGCTGCTCTTCCTGCCCCGCGGTTTCGCAGCCTGGCTGCGTGGCCTGAGTCTCCGGTTCCTCATTGGCAGCTACCGGCGGTACGGATTGCCCGAGCCGGATTTTCCCGTGACGGCGGCCCACCCGACCCTCAACTCGGAATTGCTGTACAAAATTCGCCACGGCAAAGTACAGCCGCGGACGGGCATCGACCGCATCGAAGGCAAACAGGTGTTTTTTCGGGATGGTACCAGCGCGGCGTTCGACACCATTGTGGCGGCGACGGGTTACAAAATCACCCTCCCCTTTCTGGATCGCGACTTCATCAACTACGAAGAAGCCGACCGCATTCCGCTCTACCTGCGCATGTTCCACCAGGACTACCCCAGCGTGGTCTTCATCGGGTTGTTTCAGCCGCAGGGCGCCATCTGGCCCCTCAGCGACTGGCAGGCCCGCCTGGCCGCCAATTACGTGATGGGGCGTTGGCAGCGACCCGCCAATATTCACCAGCTGGCCGAGCAGGACAGCGACTTCATTGCCCGTGAATTTACGCGCAGCAAGCGGCACAGCATTGAGGTGCATTACCACCGCTTCCTCAAGCGGTTGCGGGGGCAGGTGCCAGCGGATGCGCCCCTATGGGACGAAAAAAAAGCCGTGTCCAATGAGTAGATAGGACACAACTGAAGGTAAAGGGCTATGGCAAGCCCCCAAGGACCCATCCTGGCCCCCCCTGTTTATAGGCGCGATGGTTAGTTGGCAGGAGACACGACCCCGAGGGGGGCGCAGTCTAATCTTCTTTCACCGTAAGGAAAGCCCGGGCCAGCTCCAGGCCCCGCACCTGGGCCGCAACGTAGGTACGGAGGGTTTCGTAATCGTCCTGGGCATAGCGCAGGAAAGCTGACGCCTGGCCGTAGATGCTGGGCAGGTGAACCTTTTCGGTGAGGTAGTAGCCGTCGAGGAAGGTCTGTACGCCACCGGAAATGATGAGCTGCCGGCACTGTACCTGGTTGCCGAGCTCGGCCAGGAGGGCGTTGGTGAGCAGGACCATCTCTTCGGCGCGGTGGCCCACGTTGGCCAGCGACTCGTACACCAGGTATGCCTCGGGCGTGCTGCGCAGGAGTTCCAGCTTGGCGAAGTTGGTGCCGCCGTTGGCCGCAAAATCGATAGCGGCCAGGGGGAGTTGCAACAGTTGGCGCAAGCTTTCGCGGCCCATACCCTGACCCACCTCCTTCACGATGACGGGTAGTTGGGGCAAGGTTTCCAGCACAATTTTGATGGTGGTGAGGGGCGGCTGCCGGAAGCGGTCGCCTTCGGGCTGCAGCCATTCCTGCAGGGGGTTGACGTGGATGATGAGTCCGTCGGCCCGCAGTTTTTCGATCATGGCCGTGATGCGCCAGAGGGCCTGCTGTTCGATGAGTTGTTCGAGCTGGGCGATCCCGAGGTTGGCGAAGAGCAGTTGCTCGTCGCCGATGAGGTCGCGCACGGCAAAGTCGACGAGGCGCTCGTCGCTGTACAGCAAGGGGCGGCAGGAACCCAGGCCCATGCCCATGCCAAATTCCCGACAGGCGCGGGCCAGGTTGTGGTTGATGCGGTGGGCCTTTTCGGTACCCCCGGTCATGCTGGACACCCAGAGTGGTACGCGCATGGTTTTACCCAAAAAAGGAATAGCGGGCCAGCTACCAGTAGCCGGATGGGCTGCCAGGAGGGGCTCGTAATAAAAACGCGGATCAACCAAACCCGCAGCCACCTGGCTCTCGAAGGCCAACTGGATGTGATCCTGCTTGCGGTCGGCGCCGGTCGGGTCATCGTCGGGGAGGGTCGTGTTTTTACGGTCTTTATCCACTAAAGCGGGTGTATTTGACATGCAAAGTAATTCTCGGATAAGGAGCAAAGTTAATGAAAACCCGGTTGGTGCTTCAAGAATTCCACCAGGACAGTTTTAAAACAAGGGGCTATGCGAAAGGTTCAGGTGGCGGGGTACGGGGCTGTTAAAACCTCGCGAATACGGGCAGCACGGCTCTGTCTTAATCTAGGAAGAGGGGGGGGGGGGGAGAAAGGTTGGCGCTTTTCTATTAATTGTTGATAGTATATTGGTGTGATGGTAAAGGGGCCACTGTGAAATTTGATTTCGCAAAGGTTGATGCTGTCGTCCTTGCGGTCAATCAGCAGGTCAATTTGGAATCCAGGTGTGCCATCCGAAGCGGGAATCCGCAGACTGGAAATTTCGGTATAAACAGCAGCTATGCCCAATGCGCGTTTGATCGCGTCAATATGTTTGTGGCATAAGGTTTCATTAAATTTACCCTGACCTTCCGGGAAAAACCGATTTCGGTGATTTGATGCCCATTTTAGCAAAATTTGTGCTAACTTATTGGTTCAATCATGTGGAAATCGCCAATGAAGATCAAATATCCACTAGCGCACCCCCATACCTTTTCCGCAGCAGAAGTTCTCCGGGCCTTGCAAACCGATTCAGTGGCAGGGATAAGCCAGTTGGAAGCAGCAAAACGCACCAAATCGTTTGGGCCCAATGTGTACCAAACGCAAAAGCAGCGGTCTGTTTTATGGATACTGCTGCTGCAATTCAAAAGCCCGATCGTCTATTTGTTGTTTTTTGCGGTAGCCGTGACCCTCTACTTTCAGGATTATATAGAAGCTATTTCCATCCTGGTGGTAATTTTGGTAAATGCCCTCATTGGTTTTTTAATGGAATTGCAGGCGCGCAGCTCCATGAATGCGCTGAAGCAAATGGATGTGATCCATTCAAGGGTGATCCGGGAAGGGGAAATCCAGGAGATACCCGCGGAAAAGATTGTTCCAGGAGATCTTATTGCCCTGGAGGCTGGTGATGTGGTTCCCGCAGATGCGCACCTGGTCGAATCCAATCAATTGCAGTGCGACGAATCTTCGCTTACCGGAGAGTCGCTTCCCGTAGAAAAAAATACAGCAAAACTTCCGCCAGACACGGCCCTGGCCGACCAGTTTAACATGGTCTTTAAGGGCACTGCGGTCACGAATGGGAACGGGAAAGCCGTCGTTACCGGCATTGCCCGGGATACCCAACTGGGCACCATCACGTCTTTAGTAGAAAGGTATGAAGAAAAAGAAACGCCGCTTGATCGGAAAATAAGCGTGCTAAGCAAAAAGCTGATCTGGGTCACCCTGGCGATGACCACCCTGTTTGCCATCACCGGATTTATACAAGGGAAAAGTTGGGTGTTGATTTTAGAAACGTCCATCGCTCTAGCGGTAGCTGCTTTCCCCGAGGGGCTGCCCATTGTGGCCACCGTGGCGTTGGCTTATGGCATGCTTTTGATGGCCAAACGCAATGCCATCGTTAAAAAGTTATCGGCGGTAGAAACCCTGGGCAGTACCAATGTGATCCTGACCGATAAAACCGGCACGCTAACCGAAAATAAAATACACGTAGGCACGGTCGCTTTTCCCGGAGAGACCGTGGAAATTACAATTAAAGACCAGCGGATTGTTTTCGAAAACGGGAATATTGAAAAAAATGAAGCAGCCTTTCACAAACTGATATTGATCGGGGTACTATGCAACAATGCGGTGTCCAGAAATGGGGGCGACCAACCGCAGTTGTTGGGCGACCCCATAGAAATTGCCCTCGTCCATTTTGCCCATGCCGCGGGTGCCAACGTGGAAGCCCTCCGGTTAAAACACGAACGCAGGGGGGAGGTGCCTTTTAGTTCTGACACCAAAATCATGGGTACGTTGCACCAAAATTCAGCCGGGTACCTGGTCGCAGGGAAAGGTGCGACAGAAGACTTGCTGGAAAAATGCAGCCAAATACAACGGGGCGCGACGATCAAAAAAATGAGCGCGCGCGAACGAAAAAACATGCTGCGGGAAGCTGAAAGAATGGCTGCGGATGGGCTGCGGGTATTGGCATTTGCCTACCGCGAAGCAGCGGAAATGGACCAGGACGATTACTTGCAGGCCTTAACCTACGTGGGCATGATTGGTTTCCTAGACCCTCCCCGATTGGAGGTTAAAGAAGCTATCCTTTCGTGCCGACAAGCAGGTATCAAGATCGTGATGATTACGGGCGATCATCCGCTAACGGCGCTCAACGTGGCCAAAAAGGTAGGATTGGTAGACGAGGACGAACAACACGCAATGACCGGCATCGATATACCTTCCATGAAATCACTTTCCGCAGCAGAGCGAAAAAAAATCCTTGCTACGGCCGTCTTTGCGCGTACGACACCCCAACAAAAATTAGAAATTGTAGCTACGTACCAAAAAGCGGGCAACATTGTAGCCATGACCGGCGATGGGGTAAACGATGCGCCGGCGCTGAAAAAAGCAGATATCGGCATTGCGATGGGAATGAGGGGTACCCAGGTCGCCAAAGAGGTGGCCAGTATCGTACTAAAGGACGATTCTTTTGTCTCCATTGCCCGGGCCGTGGCGCACGGAAGGGAGGTGTTTCGGAACATCCAGAAATTCGTGATCTACCTCGTGTCCTGTAATTTGAGTGAAATAATGATTGTGACCACGTCGGGCTTTTTTGCGCCAGCCGCTACCTTATTGCCGTTGCAAATTTTGTTTTTAAACATGGTCACCGATGTATTTCCTGCTCTGGCGCTGGGTTTAGGCAAAGGAGACCGCACCGTGATGGACCGGCCACCCCGCGACCCCAAAGACCTCATTGTGTCCAACCGGAATTGGTTGGTCATTGCTTTATATGCCGCTACCATGATCCTGGCCGTCGCAGTGGCGGTCATGTATTGCCAAGAAGTCTTGGCGGCGGAGGTCAAGATTTTAAACAACGTCGCGTTTGTTACGCTGGCATTTGCCCAGCTCTTTCACGTATTCAATATGTCATCAGCCCATTCCGATTTATTGGTGAATGAAATTACGCGGAATAAATTTATTTGGTTGGCGCTTTTAATTTGCACCCTGCTGATGCTGTTGGTTTTTGCGCTGCCCCAGCTGCGGCTGGTGTTGGGCCTGGAAGTGCTGTCTGCCGAGGTGTGGCTGGTGTCCGTTTTGGCCAGCCTGATTCCGTTGGTGTTGGTGCAGGGCTATAAGCTTATTGGGAAGTGGAAAAGAAAAGGTCAGCCGAAGACTACCCGCTAAGCGTTTGCTGGGGGAACCTATGCGTGCGTTAGCGAAATTAAAATTGTTGCGATTTTTAGAATCCGAAAGCCTGGCCTTCCACCCCCGCCCCGCCTGGTGCTCAATTTTAGGCGGCCAGCTGCGGTCCATCGCTATTTTTTACTTACATTTCGTTAGTAAAGTCCCTGGGATCGGATCAACGATCCGGGTCAAAGCGTCCATTCACCATAAAATACCAAACGATGTCAGATCAAAAAATTTTTAAAGCAAGTGCCGAAAGCGTAGCCAAGGCGAAGCAATTGCGAATTATTGCTTTTGTAGCCTGGATTTTGGCGATAGCCGGACAGGTTTTTGCCATTTTTAAATTGATCAGCAACGACATGCTGGTATGGTTGATCGTGGCCATTGTGGTCATTCTGGCCCTGGCGATCACGGGATCCATGCTGTGGAAAAAAGCCAACCGGCTGGACCCGGCATCCGAGGCGGACAAGACGAAGTTCTTCATCCAAAACCAGCTCGGCGCCATTATGGGGGTACTGGCCTTCCTGCCGTTGGTGATTGCCATCTTTATGAACAAAAACCTCGATGGTAAAACCAAGGGCATTGCTGGTACCATTGCGGTAATCGCTTTGTTGGCAGCAGGGGTCACCGGCGTCGACTTCAACCCGCCGTCGGTAGAGAAATACACGAAAGAAATTAATGAACAAACCACTACCCTGAAAAACCTCAACCAGGGCAATGACCTGATTTATTGGACGCCCTCCGGCAACAAGTACCACATCTACGAGGACTGTCAACACATCAAGGGCAGAACCGGTATAACCAGCGGCACGGTGAAGGAATCGTGGGAGAAAAAAGGCATTTCTGAACTCTGTAAGACTTGTGAAAGCCGGGCGACGAAGGAGCGGGATAGTTCTAATTAAGGAACAAAATCCCTGTTTTTGTGTTTTTGTGTTTTATCTTAGCTGTGTTCAAACCTTGTTGTTTGACGCGTGAGGAGTCATTTGGGCTCATCTCTTTGTGTTTCTAGTTGATAATTAACTAATTATGTTAAAAATGAATCCCTACCGAACAATTGACTTATTTTCAGGAGCAGGCGGTTTTACCCTTGGGTTTCATAATCTCAAACACGAAAATGGTGAAAATTTGTTCAGGCCAGTCTGGGCTAATGATTTCAATAAGGACGCTGTTGATACATATAATCACAATTTCGAACCTGTATGTGTGCTTGGTGATCTTATCGAAATTCTTGAGGACGACAGTATTGAAATCCCCAAAGCAGATGTTGTTTTAGGCGGGCCGCCTTGTCAAGGTTTTTCATTGCTAAACAAAAACCGGGTCGGCGATCCTAGAAGGGAACTATGGTATCAATATATGAAAGTTGTCGAACTATCAGAAGCAAGTGTTTTTGTAATGGAAAATGTTCCTCAACTACTTAAAAGTGGCCAATACCAGGAAATTGTTGCCTGTGCAGAAGAAATGGGTTTTGTTGTAACTCCCGGACAAACATTAGTTGCAGCAGATTATGGCGTACCACAGTTAAGAAAAAGAGCAATAATTGTAGGAACTAAAATTGGAAATCCGCATAATTGGTTTCCTCCGGTTAAAACACATAAAAATCCCAAAAAAGGAGATATAGACCTTCCCGACTGGTTGACAGTAAAACATGCAATAGAAAATTTACCAAAGCCGAAGGGTACTGAGTTAAGACCTGAAGATGGAGACACGTTAAGGCTACATTTTGGGAGAAATCCTTCCGAAGTATCTAAAAAAAGATATAGAGCTATTCCCGATGAAGGAATGAATAGATTTGATTTACAAAGAATTGCACCTGAAATAACTCCAAAGTGCTGGATAAATAAAAAATCAGGAGGAACTGATTTGTTTGGCAGACTATGGTGGGATCGACCTTCGGTGACAATTAGAACAGAATTTTATAAACCGGAGAAAGGTCGCTATTTGCATCCGAAACAACATCGTCCTATCACGCACCGGGAAGCAGCTAGGATACAATCTTTTCCAGATGATTTTCATTTTTGTGGAACTAAAATTGAAATTGCCCGGCAAATTGGGAATGCCGTACCTCCAAAGTTGGCAGAAAATATTGCTTTATCTGTATTGTTAATACTGACAAACGGCAAAGGCTTGTATAAAGAAAATAAGCAATATTCATTATGTCTGGAAGATTGAAAAAAAATTCTGTTGAATTATATCGTGACCTTAAATTAATAATCTCAAATTTTGAAGAATATTTAGAGCGTAAAGAATTACGACCTAAGGTTTTGGAAATGGTGAAAATACTTCACTTATATAGAGATTTAGGGATTTCTCTAGTTGACAACGAAAGAAATTTATCGGCAAGAAATAGAATTTTAAAATATCTAAAAGGCTATGTGGGACATTTAATAAATGGAGATGAGTTATTAGTGATTTCGGGGACTCAGGAGTATGCAAGAAGAATAAGAGAATTGAGAGTCGATTTTGGTTGGCCTATAATAAGTGGGGTAACCCTTAAACAAATGATTTTAGATGGTGAATTGGATGGGTTTGATTTAAATACGGTTAAACCGGACACCTATATTCTGCTTAAAGACGAACAAGATTTAGAAAGTGCTTATCGATATAACTTGATGAAAGATATTCGGAAATCAGAAAGCCTTTCTGCAAGAGATAAAATTCTAACGTTTCTTAGATCAAATATTGGCAAACAAGTGACGGGTGAAGAACTAAGCTATGTGTCTAAAATTTCAGACTGGCCTAGAAGGATTAGAGAACTGAGAACTGAATATGGTTGGCCTGTTATGACCAAATCTACTGGCCGACCTGATTTACCTGTCGGCTATTATGTTTTAGCCGAAGACAGACAAGATGAGGAACATGATAGGCACATACGAAATGAAGATAGGATTAAGGTTCTGGACAGAGATTACTGTAGGTGTGTAATTTGTAATTGGCCAATTAATAGCTCAGTTCACGACAAATTCAGAAACCGGCTAGAGTTACATCATATTGTCAATCACGTGAAAAAAGGGAAAAATAGTGCTGACAATCTAGTTACATTATGCAATGTTCACCATGATTTAATTCACAAAGTGGATAAAAATGGGCGCATGACTGTACTTGAATTTTATGAGTGGGTTGAATTAGAAAAAGAAAATTATAAATAGGTTAAATGGCTGTCCCACCCATTGGGTCTAGCTTAGTACTGTGTCCCCCCTCACCGCACCCCCCACAACGTTACCACACCACTATTCCCGTCTTCATCCACGTCGGTATAACTGACCAGCAGCGCATCGGCCAGGGCCACCACCTGCGGAAAGCCACTGGCGCGGGCCACGCTC
>Ga0213861_10002771_pt1 | contig 14807 bp, 17 predicted proteins | sample PICome_4_FD_160110 | JGI IMG/M metagenome (GOLD analysis project Ga0213861, IMG submission 160110) | Coastal seawater microbial communities near Pivers Island, North Carolina, United States - PICO131 | ecosystem: Environmental > Aquatic > Marine > Coastal | place: USA: North Carolina... | reverse complement strand
TCCTGAATTTCCTTTGGTCATGGCTTACCTTCCAAGCTTTATGCTCTCCGGTAAACCCGGTCTGGTTCAGATGCAGGGCTCGCGCTTAATTGGGAGGATTTCGATCGCCAGGCCCACCGGCTCAATTACAAGGCACCAACGGACAACAGGTTCGGACCTGTGGGGCTTTCCGGTATGCTCTTGGGCGCTTTAAGTAAAGACCGTAAGGGGCCGATACATAAGGATGATTTGTCGCTCGCCGCCTTGGATCGTTTCCATAACGATTCCAGTTACAGGCCGCAGTCATTGCAGGGTGTATTGCACGAGATCTACGGGCTTGACGAAACCGCATGGAAAGAGCTGCGCGCCCAGATGATCACGCGGGACCGCGGGGCGACGCACGATCTGGACACGACATTGCGGCCCAGATCGCGCAGGGTTTAAACGAGTGTGCCGCTGGCGTTGATCGTGGTTTTGCCGCGCAGGTAAGGGTGCAGCACCGCAGGCAGCACGACAGAGCCGTCCGCCTGCTGGCAATTCTCCAGCACCGCAATCAGGCAGCGCCCGACCGCAAGGCCAGAGCCGTTGAGCGTGTGCAGGAACTCGGGCTTGCCGCCCTCGGCGGGTTTGAACCGCGCGTTCATGCGGCGGGCCTGATAATCGCCACAGGTCGAGACGGATGAGATCTCGCGGTAGGCGTTCTGGCCGGGCAGCCAGACTTCGATGTCGTGGGTGCGCCGCGCGCCTGCGCCCATGTCGCCCGTGCAAAGCACGACCGTGCGATAAGGCAGGCCCAGCTTTTCCAGGATGCCTTCGGCACAGGCCGTCATGCGCAGATGTTCCGCGTCCGACTGATCGGGGTGGCAAATCGTGACCATCTCGACTTTCTCGAACTGGTGCTGGCGCAACATGCCCGAGGTATCACGCCCCGCAGAGCCCGCCTCGGAGCGGAAGCACAGCGTATGGGCGGCAAAGCGACGGGGCAGGACGGCCTCGTCAATGGTTGCGTTGTTGACGATATTGGTCAGCGTGACCTCGGCGGTGGGAATGAGCCACCAGCCGTCGGTTGTCTGATAGCTGTCTTCGCCGAATTTCGGCAATTGGCCGGTGCCATACATCATCTCTTCGCGCACCATCACAGGGGTGTTCGTCTCGATGAGGCCGTTTTCCTCGACGTGGGTGTCGAGCATGAATTGGGCCAGAGCACGATGCACGCGGGCCACAGCGCCGGACAGCAACACAAAGCGGCTGCCTGACAGCTTTGCGGCTGTTTCAAAGTCCATGCCGGGCACGACAGCCGAAATTTCAAAATGTTCGACAGGCTGGAAGTCGAAGTTGCGCGGGCTGCCGTTCTTTTTGATCTCGACGTTGTCATGCTCGTCGGCACCGCTTGGCACGTCGTCATAGGGCAAGTTCGGGATCGTCAGCAAAAGATCGTTCAGCGCGACATCGGCGGCCTTTGCCTCGTCGTTGAGGGCGGCGATTTCAGCCTTCTTGGTCGCGACCAATGCGCGCAGGCGTTCAAATTCGGCGTCATCGCCTTTGGCCTTTGCCGCACCGACCTGCTTGGCGGCGGCATTGGCATCGGCTTGGGCCGTTTCAGCGGCCATAATCTTGGCACGACGCACCTCGTCAAGGGCGAGAATCTGCGCGGACACGGGCGCAACCTTGCGACGGGACAGAGCCGCATCAAAAGCAGCAGGGTTGTCACGGATCATGCGGATATCATGCATTGGTTTGGTCCTTTGGTTGGCAAATTCAGATCGTGCACCCATATGCCGTAAACTAAGCCGGCTGTGAACCTCCCATTTAGGGGGTACCCTGTTGCCATTCCACAGGGGCAACCGTAATGTGCCGCGACTTTGGCACTCATATCGGGTGGCCGTAAACTGACTTTAAGGAGGCCGCTATGCAGGGCATTCAATCTCTCGTCCCACTGATCCTGATCTTCGGGATCATGTATTTTCTTTTGATTCGCCCACAGCAGAAAAAGCTGAAAGAGCACCAGCTGATGGTGCAGGCCCTGCGCCGTGGCGACCAGATCATCACCCAAGGCGGGATCATGGGCAAAGTGACCAAGGTCAAGGACGACAGCAACGAAGTTGAGGTTGAAATCGCAACTGGTGTGAATGTGCGCGTTGTGCGCGCTACAATCGCGACGGTTGTGAACAAGACCGAGCCTGCGAAGTCTTAAATTTCGCCAAAGGGGCGCGTTACGTTATGCTGACTATTTCACCGTTTAAGCAGGCCTTGATCTGGCTGACCTGCGCCATTGGGATCACGCTTGCGCTGCCCAATGGCTTTTACAGCAAGGTCGAGGCGCATAACGACGCCATCGCGGCAGGGGAGGCGGACACAAGTTGGCCGTCTTTCCTGCCGTCGAACCTTGTCAACCTCGGGCTTGATCTGCGCGGCGGCGCGCATTTGTTGGCCGAAGTGCAGGTGAAAGACGTCTATGCCTCTGTCATGAACGGTCTTTGGCCTGATGTGCGCGATACATTGGCCGCCGAGCGTGATGTGGTGGGCTTTGTCACCCGCGAGGATGGCCCCGCAGATGTGCTGCGCGTGCGGTTCTCGGAGGCGGCAGGCGCTGAGCGCGCATTGGCGCTTGCGCGCGGTCTGGCGCAACCTGTGGCCTCGCTTGCGGGCGCAGGCCAGAACAACTTCACCGTTACGCTCAACGGTCAGGTTTTGACCATCGATATGACGGATGTGGAAAAAGCAGCCGTCGATGACCGGACGATGCAGCAATCGCTGGAAATCATCCGCCGCCGGATCGACGAGGTTGGCACCCGCGAACCCACGATCCAGCGGCAAGGCACCGACCGTATTCTGGTGCAAGTGCCAGGTGTCGGGTCGGCCCAAGAGGTCAAAGACATCATCGGGACTACGGCCCAACTGACATTCAACCCTGTTGTGGGGCGCACATCGGATGCGAATGCCTCTGCAGGCACAGGCAATATGATCGTGCCTTCTGTCGATGAAGCAGGCACGTTTTACATTCTGGAGCGCAGCCCTGTTGTGACAGGAGAGGAACTTACCGACGCGCAGCCTGCCTTTGACCAAAACGGGCGGCCTGCGGTCAACTTCCGCTTTAACCCGACAGGGGCGCGCAAGTTTGGCGATTACACGGCTGAAAACATCGGCGCGCCATTCGCGATTGTGCTGGATAACGAGGTGATCTCTGCCCCCACAATCCAAAGCCATATCGCCGGTGGCTCTGGCATTATCACGGGTAGCTTTACCCTTGAGGAATCCACCAACCTTGCCGTGCTCTTGCGGGCGGGGGCCTTGCCTGCGGGGCTGACTTTCCTGGAAGAGCGGACCATCGGGCCAGAGCTTGGCCAAGACAGTATCGACGCAGGCAAGCTTGCGGCCATGGCGGGCGGTGCGCTTGTTGTGGTGTTCATGATCCTGACCTACGGGCTTTTCGGGTTTTTCGCGACGATCGCCCTTGGGATCAACATGGCGATGATTTTCGGGATTCTGTCCTTGATTGGCGGCACGCTGACCTTGCCCGGGATTGCGGGGATCGTGTTGACGGTCGGTATGGCCGTGGATGCGAGCGTGCTGGTTTTCGAGCGTATCCGCGAGGAACTCAAAACCGCCAAAGGGCCGGCGCGTGCTATCGAGCTGGGCTATGAGCGGGCCTTGTCTGCCATTCTGGACAGTAACATCACGACCTTCATCACCGCGCTCATCTTGTTCGCCCTTGGCTCCGGGCCTGTGCGCGGCTTTGCGATCACGCTCGGCCTTGGGATTATGACATCCGTCTTTACTGCGATTTTCGTGACACGTTCACTGATCGTCATCTGGTTCGCCCGCAAGCGACCCAAGACAATTGAGGTTTAAGCCATGCGTATGCGTCTCGTTCCTGATGACACCAAGATCAACTTTTTCAAACATGCCAAAGTGACCTTTGGCGGGTCCATCGTCCTGCTGATCGCCTCTTTGGTCGTGTTCCTGATGATGGGGCTCAACTTCGGTATCGACTTTAAGGGCGGCACCACGATCCGCACCCAATCGCAGAACGCGGTGGATGTGGGCGCTTACCGCGCCGCGATTGCGCCGCTCAACCTTGGTGATGTGACGATCACCGAAGTGTTCGACCCGACCTTTGCGGCCGACCAGAACGTCGCCATGGTGCGCATCCAAGCGCAGGAGGGCGACGAAAGTGTCGCTATCCAGACCATCAACGATGTGGAAGCCGCGCTGCAAACGGTTGATCCTTCACTGACATTTCCTTCAGTGGAAAGCGTCGGGCCAAAGGTCTCTGGCGAGCTGATCAAAACCGCGATCCTGTCGGTCTTGGGGGCGATCACGGCGATCGTGATCTATATCTGGCTGCGCTTCGAGTGGCAGTTTGCCGTCGGTGGCGTCGTGGCTCTCGCGCATGATGTCGGCCTGACAATCGGGCTGTTCTCGCTGTTGCAGTTGAAATTCGACCTGTCAATCATCGCGGCCCTTCTCACAATCGTCGGGTATTCGATCAACGATACCGTCGTAGTTTTTGACCGCGCGCGTGAAAACCTGCGCAAATACAAAGTCATGCCGCTGATCGACGTGCTGAACCTGTCTGCAAACGAGACATTGTCGCGCACGATCATGACCTCTGGCACCACGCTGTTGGCGCTGATTGCGCTGATCTTGCTTGGTGGCGACGTGATCCGCGGGTTTGTCTTTGCGATTGCTTGGGGCATTATCGTCGGCACTTATTCGTCAATCTATATCGCCAAAAACATCGTGCTGATGCTTGGCGTCAAACGCGACTGGACCCCGACATCAAAGAAACCACAGGGCCAATACGCCAATATCGACGCCTGAACGGCAGGAGCCACAATGCGCCTTAACGAAGTCAACTATTCGGACGCAAAACCTTTCGAGGGCTATGGTCCCGGTTTCTTTCGGATCGGCGGCAAAGTTGTGCGTGGCGCGATGCTGGCCCATGCGGGCGGTGTTGACGCTTGGGGCGGCTTTGAGGACACGGCGACTTTGCTGGCGCTCAAAGGCGAGGTTGATGTGATTTTCATCGGCACAGGGGCCGAGATCGCGCATCTACCAGCCGCGTTCCGCGAGCTTTTCGACGCGGCAGGGATCGGGGTTGAACCTATGTCATCGCCCGCAGCCTGCCGCAGCTACAATGTGCTTTTGTCGGAAGGGCGGCGCATTGCGGCGGCCCTTTTACCGGTCTGATCGATGTTGAAAGTGCGCGACATCGCCGTGGAGCGCAGCGGCGTGCCGGTCCTTTCGGGAGTCTCGTTTGATCTGGCCGCGGGGCAGGCTCTTATTCTGCGCGGTCCTAACGGCATTGGCAAAACGACACTTTTACGCACATTGGCGGGGCTGCAAGAGCCCACTAATGGCACCTGCGAATTCCCCGCTGATCAGGCGGCCTACGCCAGCCACGCCGACGGCATCAAGACGGCGCTCACCGTGCGCGAAAACCTCAGCTTTTGGGCCGATGTCTATGGCAATACCGTGCCGGAGGCGATCTGGGACTGGTTCGATCTTGGCGATTTGCGCGAGCGCTTTGCGGGCACATTGTCGGCAGGGCAAAAACGGCGGGTCGGCCTTGCGCGTCTTGGCGTCATAAACCGCAAGGTGCTGTTTCTGGACGAGCCAACGGTGTCGCTCGACGGATTTTCTGTCAAGCTTTTCAGCAGCTTCATGCGGGATCAACATCTGGCGGGCGGGGGCGTCGCTGTGATCGCCACGCATATCGATCTGGGGCTGGACGAGGCGCAAACCCTTGACCTGACCCCCTTCGCGGCCCGAGATGTCGGCCCCTCAGACAGTGACGAGGCCTTCCTGTGATCGCACTGCTCTTGCGCGACTTGCGGCTTGCAACGCGGGCAGGGGGCGGTTTTGGCCTCGGCCTCGTTTTCTTTTTGATCGTTGTTGTGCTGGTGCCTTTCGGCGTCGGCCCGGAGACCGCGATCCTATCCAAAATCGCGTCTGGTATCTTGTGGGTCGCGGCATTGCTTGCAGCGCTTCTGTCACTCGACCGGATCTTCGCGCTCGACTTTGAAGACGGGGCGCTGACGCTGATCGCGACGGCGCCGATCCCGCTGGAGACCGTCGGCCTTGCCAAGGCGATGGCCCATTGGCTGACAACGGGCCTGCCGCTGACCCTTGCCGCCCCTGTGCTTGGCGTGCTTTTGCAGCTCCCTGCCAGCGGCTATAGTTTTGTCGCCGTCACGCTGCTGCTTGGCACGCCAGCGCTGTCGATGATCGGCACATTTGGTGCGGCTCTTACGGTCGGTATCCGGCGCGGCGGCTTGCTGCTTTCGCTGCTGGTGCTGCCGCTTTATATCCCGACGCTGATTTTCGGGGCGGAAGCGGCGCGGCGCGGCACGGCTGGACTTGACGCATCGACGCCACTGCTCATGCTGGCGGGGATCACAGCAGGCAGTGTCGCCCTTTTGCCCTTTGCCACTGCGGCAGTCTTACGCATCAATCTGCGCTAATGCAGGATTGAGACCCTCTGATTGAAAGGTTAACCTCCCGCTATGTCACTCTGGGAATATGCAAATCCAAAGAAATTCATGGGCTGGACTGGCCCGGTTTTACCGTGGGCTTTTTGGACGGCGGGTATCTGCCTTGTGGTCGGCTTGTTCTGGGGGTTTTTCCTGACACCTGATGACTACCGCCAAGGCTCCACTGTCAAAATTATCTATCTGCATGTCCCCTCGGCGCTTATGGCGATTAACGCGTGGATGATGATGCTCGTGGCCTCGCTCATCTGGCTGGTGCGCCGCCACCATGTTTCAGCCTTGGCTGCCAAAGCTGCTGCCCCTGTGGGGATCACCATGACGCTGATTGCGCTGATGACAGGCGCGATTTGGGGCCAGCCGATGTGGGGGACGTATTGGGCGTGGGACCCGCGGCTGACCTCATTTTTGATCCTGTTCCTGTTCTACCTTGGCTACATGGCGCTTTGGGCGGCAATCGACGATCCGGACACGGCGGCCGATTTGACAAGTGTGCTGTGCATCGTTGGCTCTGTCTTTGCGCTTTTGTCGCGCTATGCGGTTAACTTCTGGAACCAAGGGTTGCACCAAGGGGCGTCGCTTTCGCTGGATAAAGAAGAGAATGTCTCGGACGTGTTCTTCTTTCCGCTCTTGGTCTGTATCGCGGGATTTGTGCTTTTGTTCGTGGCACTTGTCTTGCTCCGCACCCGCACCGAAATCCGAGCGCGCCGTCTGCGCGCTTTGCAATTGCGAGAGGTCCGCACATGATCCCCGATCTTGGTAAATACGGCTTTGAGGTGGCATCAGCCTATGCCGTCAGCATCGTTTTGTTGTTCGCGATTGTCGGGCTGAGCTGGCGGCAATCGGTCAAGCAACGCCGCGCGCTTGAAGCTGCGGAGGCCCGCAGACATGGCTAAAATCTCGCCGATGATGATCGTGCCACCTGTTATTTTTGCAGCCCTTGCGGGTCTGTTTTTCGCGGGCATGATGCGTGACAATGTCAATGAATTGCCCTCAACGCTCGTCGATCAACAGGCGCCTGATGTCGCGCCCGAACCGGTGCCAGGCACCGATTTGTTGACGGGCATAGATCTGCGCGAAGGCGAAGTGACACTGGTCAACTTTTGGGCAAGCTGGTGCCCGCCGTGTCGCGCCGAGCACCCGACCTTGCTTGATCTACAAGCCCAAGGATACCGCGTCGCAGGCATCAATTTTCGCGACACCGCCGACGATGCGGTGAAATATTTGCGCGAGGAAGGTGATCCGTTTTTCAAAACCGGCTTTGATCCGCGTGGCCGCACCGCGATCAACTGGGGTGTGACCGCGCCACCCGAGACTTTCATCGTGGGCGGGGACGGCACCGTGTTGTTCCGCTTTGCCGGGCCATTGGTCGGCTCGGACTATGAGCAGCGCTTTCTACCAGCACTGGCCGAGGCCATGGGAAAGTGACCTGAATGTCCGCAGCCTTGCTGCGGATTTCATGTTTTTTGGAATGCTTGTGTCAGCGTTTTAGTCCGCAGGCAAATTTTTCGCTTGCCTTGACGTGATGCCTTACGCGTGCATATCCGTAAAACGAAAGACAAAAGGCCCGCGCAGATGCGCGGGCCTTTGTTGATTTCGAGTGGCGTCGATCAGGATGCTTTGGCCAAGTTGCGCAGCACGTAGTGCAGTACGCCACCGTTTTCGATGTATTCGATCTCGACGGCTGTATCGATGCGGCATTTCACTTGGATATCTTTCACATCGCCGTTGGCGTAGGTGATTGTCGCGGTGACAACTTCCAGTGGTTTGATCGTATCGAGACCAGAGATAGAGACCGTTTCATTGCCGGTCAGACCGAGAGATTTACGGGTGTCTGTGCCTGTAAATTCAAACGGCACCACGCCCATGCCTACGAGGTTGGAGCGGTGGATACGCTCGAAACTTTCCGCGATCACGGCTTTGACGCCCAGAAGCGCCGTGCCTTTTGCCGCCCAATCGCGGCTGGAGCCCGCACCATATTGCTCACCTGCGAAGATGATCAGCGGGGTGCCAGCCTCGACATAGGCCATCGCCCCGTCGAAGATCGAGGTTTGCTTGCCGTCCGGTCCTTTAGTGTAGCCACCCTCAACGCCATCGAGCATCTCGTTCTTGATGCGGATGTTGGCGAAAGTGCCGCGCATCATGACTTCGTGGTTACCACGGCGGGCGCCGTAGGAGTTGAACTCGCGCACCGGCACCTGACGGTCCAGTAGGTATTTGCCCGCAGGCGTGGTGTCCTTGAACGAGCCGGCAGGCGAGATGTGGTCGGTTGTGATCATATCGCCCAAGATTGCCAAGACCTTGGCATCGTGCAGGTTTTTGATCGTTCCTGGTTCCTTGGACATGCCTTGGAAATAGGGTGGGTTCTGGATGTATGTGGAGCTGGCTGGCCAGTCATAAGTCTCGGAGTCAGGCGTTTGTACCGCCTGCCATTTCTCGTCGCCTTTGAACACATCCGCGTATTTCTTGAGGAAGGCTTCACGTGTTACGGTTTGCGCGACCAGATCGTTGACCTCTTTGTTGGTGGGCCAGATGTCTTTGAGGAAGACGTCGTTGCCGTCCTTGTCCTGACCAATCGCATCTTTGGTGATATCGATATCCATCGTGCCTGCGATCGCGTAGGCCACAACCAGCGGCGGGGAGGCGAGATAGTTGGCGCGCACGTCTGGCGAAATGCGACCTTCAAAGTTGCGGTTGCCTGACAGCACGGACGTGGCGACCAGATCGCCCTCGGCAATTGCCTTGCTCAGCGCGGGCTGGATCGGGCCGGAGTTGCCGATACAGGTGGTGCAGCCGTAGCCGACGAGGTTAAAGCCAATCTTATCAAGGTCTTCTTGCAGGCCCGCGGCCTCCAGGTATTCCGATACAACCTGTGAGCCGGGGGCGAGAGAGGTCTTGACCCATGGTTTGCGGGTCAGGCCCAAGGCCGCCGCTTTACGTGCCACAAGGCCTGCGCCGATCATCACATAGGGGTTTGACGTGTTGGTGCAGGAGGTGATCGAGGCGATCACGACCTTGCCTGATTCCATCGTGTAATCTTCACCATCTACGGCCACTTCCTTGCCCATCGGGCGCTTGAAAGTGTTTTCCATCTCGTTGGCGAAAGCGGATTTTGCGTTGGTCAATGCGACGTAATCTTGTGGGCGCTTCGGACCCGAGATCGCGGGCACGATTGTGCTCATGTCGAGGTGCAACGTGGCTGTGTAAACAGGCGCGTAATCTGCGTCGCGCCAGAAGCCGTTCTCTTTGGCGTAGGCTTCGACCAAAGCAATCCGGTCCTCGTCGCGGCCTGTGTTGCGCAGGTAGCGTAGTGTTTCGCCGTCGATCGGGAAGAAGCCACAGGTCGCACCATACTCGGGCGCCATGTTGGCGATTGTCGCGCGGTCGGCCAGTGGCAGGACATCGAGACCCTTGCCGTAAAACTCGACGAATTTGCCAACAACGCCGTGCGCGCGCAGCATTTCAACGACTTTCAGCACAAGGTCGGTGCCTGTTGTGCCTTCGACCATTTCGCCTGTCAGCTCAAAGCCGACGACTTCTGGAATGAGCATCGACACAGGCTGGCCAAGCATCGCGGCCTCGGCTTCGATCCCGCCGACGCCCCAGCCGAGGACGGCCAAGCCGTTGACCATCGTTGTGTGGCTGTCGGTGCCGACAAGCGTATCGGGGTAGGCCACCATTTCGCCGTTCTGGTCGGTATCGGTCCAAACCGTTTGGGCCAGATACTCAAGGTTCACCTGATGGCAAATGCCTGTGCCCGGTGGCACAACGCGGAAGTTGTTAAACGCCTTTTGGCCCCACTTGAGGAAAGTGTAACGCTCCATGTTGCGCTCGTATTCGCGGTCCACATTCATCTGGAACGCACGCGGGGTGCCGAATTCGTCAATCATGACAGAGTGGTCGATGACCAGATCAACCGGGGCCAGCGGGTTAATTTGCTGGGCGTTGCCGCCAAGTGCCTTAATCCCGTCGCGCATCGCGGCCAAATCGACCACGGCAGGGACGCCTGTAAAGTCCTGCATCAAAACGCGGGCAGGGCGGTAGGCGATCTCGCGCGGGTTCTGGCCGCCATTTGTGGCCCACTGGGAAAACGCCTTGATGTCGTCCACGGACACCGAAAAACCGCCGTCTTCAAAGCGCAGCAGGTTTTCTAGAACAACCTTCAGCGCGGCTGGCAGTTTCGAGAAATCACCAAGGCCCGCAGCCTCAGCCGCCGCGATGGAATAATAGGAGACGGATTGCGACCCAACGGTCAGGGTCTTGCGGGTTTTGGCGGTATCAATGCCGACTGTGACGGTCATAGGCTATCCCTTTCGAAGGCGCTTTGAAATGTGGTTAATAGGCTTTTGCCCCATGTATGCTTGCGGTTCAAGGGGGGCGATTGCATTTTGTATACCATTGCACACCGAAAATTGCCAGCCCCGTTGTCGCCTTGGGCAGAAAATTGAAACATCCCTCGCGAAACACTCGCAATTCGTTGATTGGTCATTTTAGGAAAACCTGAATAGACAATAAAGAAATCCAGATAAAATCGGAATGAGCATGCGAATTTTTATGACAGCACTCGCCCTCGTCGGCGCCTTGGGGGGTAAAGCCGCTATGGCGCAGGACAATAAAGTTGTCGTGGAACTTTATACGTCGCAAGGGTGTTCGTCCTGTCCGCCTGCTGACGCGCTGCTTGCCGAAATGGTTGACCGCAACGATGTAATCGCTTTGGCGCTGCATGTTGATTACTGGGACTACCTTGGCTGGAAAGACAGCTTTGGCAGCGCCAGCTTCACAGCGCGGCAACACGGGTACGCGCAAGCGGCGCGCGCGGAAACAGTCTATACGCCGCAGATGGTGATTGGCGGCGTGCATCACGTCATCGGTTCCAAGGCGATGGACGTCATGGATATGGTCGCAGCCCAACGGGCAACCGCGCCCCGTGTCGGGCTGGATATCGCGCGGGTCGGGGGCAAACTCACGATTGATGCGCAAGCCAAATCCGCAGGTCTGGGCGATATGGTCGTGCAGGTTGTGCGGTATCACCCCGAAGAATCTGTGGCGATCAAGCGCGGTGAAAATCGTGGTAAAACAATCAGCTACGTCAATATCGTGACCTCTTGGCGGGTGATTGGCCAATGGGACGGCGTCGCGCCGTTGCGGCTGGAGACGCAAGTGGACGGCAATGATCCCGTCGTCGTGATCGTGCAAAACAACCACTTTGGCCCGATCCTCGCAGCCGCCGAAATCCGCTAGGGTTGTGGGTAGGTTTTCCAGCGACGGTGGATCCAAAACCATTGCTCTGGGTGCGCTGCGACCATTGCCGACAGGCGGTCGGTCATGTCTTGCATCATCGTGACTGGATCTGCATGGGCAATTGGCGCCTGCACGACGACTTCAAACGAATAGCCATCTTTGCCGCGAATACCAAAATAGGGCACGACGAGCGCGTCCAGCTTAAGCGCCATATCGGCGGCAGATGTCATCGTGCTCGCGGGCTTGCCCATAAAATCGAGCATGACCCCGTCGCGCGCCGAGACATCAAACAGGAGCGTGCCCATGCCGCCTTCTTTCAGGTGGCGCACAAATCCCATCGTGCCGCGCCGGCCTTGGGCGAAAACGGGCCCGCCCCAAGCGGTCATGGTGCGCGCATAGTGGTCATTGAAGTACGGGTTCGTCATCGGGCGATAAAGTCCGCCGATATTATAGCCCATCTGGGTTAGAACGTGGCGCGGGGCCTCGTGATTGCCAAAATGGCCGGTCACGAAAATAACGGGGCGGCCCGCCGACTTGGCATCGGCGATCGCGGCGAGGCCCGCGCCATTGGCTTTTGTGGCGGCCAAACGCGCCTCAAATTCTGCCCAACTGTAATTCTCGATCAGCGTGCGGCCAAAGTTGTCGCAAACGGCATCGGCGAGATCGCGGCGGGCCTTGGGGGGCATGTCAGGATAGACCATTGCAAGATTGGTCTGTGCGCGCTTGCGATAGCCGAAGAGCGGGCCAATCACACGCCGCACCAGCGCGCCCATAAAGGCGACCCGACGCTCGTAAGGCAGGCGCAAGGTCGCACCGATCAGGCCGCGCAAGATGCGGTCAACGATGCGGTCGGCAAAACTCCCCTTGATTTCTGGTGCGTCAGACATGGGCATCAGATACGGGCGCGGGCGGGGTCAGGCAAGAGCCTTGGGCGATTTGGCGAGACCTGTACCAATCATGCTATCACGGGTCACGAGTGCGGCCAGTGCCTCTTGGGTCCAATCCTGCGTGCCGGCGGGTCGGGCAGGGATCACGATATAGCGCATATCGGCGGTGCTGTCGTGCACGCGCACCTGTGTGCTGGTGGGGAGAACAACGCCAAATTCGGCCAAAACACTGCGCGGTTCGCGCACTGTGCGGGCGCGATAGGCACGTGATTTATACCAGTCGGGCGGCAGACCGAGCAGATTGCGCGGGTAGCAGGAGCATAGCGTGCAAACGACGATATTGTGCAATTCTGCCGTGCTTTCCACCGCGATGAGCTTCATCGGGCCGATGTCGAACCCCATTTCGCGGGTGGCGGCGCTCGCGTCGGTGCGCATGGCGTCCCGAAATGCCGGATCGGTCCAGAAACGGGCGACAACTGCTGCACCATTTGCGGGCGTGCGGGCATCCATCGTGTCGATTTGGCCTGAGATTTCGGCAGCCGTCGTCACGCCCTTTTCAATCAGAAGCTCGCGCACTGCGATTTCCATGGCTTGCCAATAGGTGAGCGGGACGTCGTTGTCGGCCCGAAAGGGGTGCCGCGAAGGCGACAGGTGCTCGTGGTGATCATGTGGCATCAGACGGGCTCCAGCCAATGGGCGTAAATCTCGGCTTCAATCGTATCAGTCGGGTGCTCGGCACCGGCACCCCAGACTGCGGCCATGGTGAAGCGCACGCGGTGCAGCGGCAGTGCCTCACCCTGCCTGCGGTAAGCAAGTTGTTCAGGATTAGGAAACGGGCCAAGTGTGCGTTCAATCACGCCGATCTTCCCGCGCAAATAGGCCGGCGTGCGGATGTGACCGGGTGGCATATCTGGGCGGACGCGGACCTTTTCACCCATGTGCGGCCTCGCCATATGTCAGACCGCGCTGTTGCACCGCGGTAATCCGACGGCCCAATTCGGCATTGGTGATGACGCCGTCTTCCACAAGGTTTTGTGCAATCGACATAATCCAGCGTTCGTAATAGGTCATCTCGTCAAAGCTTGCGGGTGGCATATCTTCCAGAACACGGCGTAAACCGTCCACTGTAAAATGGCCCTTGCTTGAGCAAATGATCATCAAGGCATCGACACGCTTTTCCCACAGGGCAAAATCATGATCCGCGCGTGGCACATCACCCGCATCAAGACCGCCCATGTCATGCCAGCGTCGGCCATCAAAGTCTTTGTTTTCATCTGTCATGGGCAGAGCTTAGCCACAGGGCCAAGAGCTGTCTATCGGTTAAGCGTCCTCGTCTTCCTCCTCCTCATCGGAAACAAGCGTGATGGTCCCTTCGTCAACCAAACTTCGGATGGCAGAAGAGACAACGCGCATCGCTTCTTCGGCAGCCTTACCTTTGACGGCGCCTTTCTCTGCGGCGTCTTCGCGGATTTGGCCCGCCATCCGTTGTGAAATATTGGCAAGGATGAATTCTGCGGAGGCAACCAAGTCGTCGTCGCCAGCCAGTGCCGCTGCAATTGCCGTTGACAGTTCTGCGGCATCGACGCCGCGAATACAGGCGGGCACATCTGTGGGCACCAACCGGCTTGGAATATCCTTGAACGTAAAAATGGCCTTGCGCCCACTATCTGCAAAAACCGGATCATCCGTGCCAAGCCCTTCGAGGACGGAGTCGCGCGTTTGGGCGGGGCTGGAGTTGAGGATCGCGCCGACACGGGCGACAGGGGCCTTTTCAAACGCAAGTGTCTTTTTGGTGCAATGTTCCTGCACAAGTGCGGCACCAATGCGTTTGACGGAATCGGGCGCAATATTTTCAGTCTGGGATATCGCATAGGTAATGCGACGCGCCTGATCACCAGGCAGTTTTTCAAGGACGGTGGCCGCCTTGGACACAGGCAATTTCGAGAGGGTGATCGCGCAGACTTCTACACTTTCGCTCTGCATGATCGCCAGTATCCCCTCATCGGGCAGTGCCACAATCATCGGCCAAGGGTCGCCATTCTTGGCGGCCCCCATTTCGGCGCGCAGCTTGGTGGCCAGATCGGGGCTCAGGTGGGCCGAGAGCGCCTCGATCGCGCTATCTGCACCGCCAGGAGAGGAAAGCCCCACGTCACCCAACTGTTTTGCGAACTCTTCGGCGACGGCATTGACGGTCGTACGATCGATCAGG
>Ga0213861_10002768_pt1 | contig 14819 bp, 16 predicted proteins | sample PICome_4_FD_160110 | JGI IMG/M metagenome (GOLD analysis project Ga0213861, IMG submission 160110) | Coastal seawater microbial communities near Pivers Island, North Carolina, United States - PICO131 | ecosystem: Environmental > Aquatic > Marine > Coastal | place: USA: North Carolina... | reverse complement strand
CGAGGCCGACCTGCTTAATGAAGCCAAGGATCTCCTCCGGCGAGAGACGCGCCATTTCCTCCGGTGTTGATGCTGCGTCGAAAAGCGCTGGGGTCACCTCGTTGACTTTTTTGTCAGTGGTCTGAGCAGACAGCGCCACCGCAACGAGCATTGTGTACGGGTTGCAATGGTCAAGCGGCACCGGCGGGTTCGGGTAAAGATCGTCAAGCATCTCACCGATGCGGTCAGCTTTGTCTTGTCGCTTCATCCCCGTCGAACCTTATGCCGATCCACGACCGCACCCTGCGCTAGGCAGCCCGGCTCGTCCGCCAACATTGCTTTGCCATCACCGTCGCACCCCTGGGTCAACCTTGTCCGGTAAAACAAGTGGGCGTCCAATCAATGCACGGTGAAGCGGTCTGACAACCGCTGCGCAGCATCGACGACGAGGGCTTCGACGCGGTCCTTGTCACCCTCGGCAGGAAATCTGAAGCTTGGGGCGTTGACAAAGAGAGCGCCTTCGAAAAGACCACTTGCGCCGCGAAACGGGACGTCGAGCGCTGTGATGCCATCGCCCAGATCGTCGATCGACCACATGAGACCGTCCTTGACGATCTGGTCAAGGTGCGCACGCAGCGTGTCTGCGTCTGTGATCGTGCGCTGGTTGACCCGCTCGAGTGGCTGAGCGAGATAGCGCTGAATCTCCTCAGGCGGCAAGTGTGCAAGCAGCGCCAATCCCGCCGGGATCGAGTGCATAGGCGCGTAAAAACCGGTGCGGTCCTGCACCTGCACGGCGGCATCCTCATCGTCGACGCTGTCGACCCAATACACGTTGCGACCTGAACGCACCACGAACCCTGCCGATTCTCCGGTTGCCTCGCTCAATTCGATCAGGAACGGGCGGACGACAGCCGCCATATTCGCGTCGTTATTTGCAGCATCTGCCAGCGCCGCCAAACCGGCACCGAGTTCGTACTCCGAACCCGTGTCTCGCTGAGCGACTGCACCCTCTGCTTCAAGCGCAGAAAGTAAGCGAGACACCGTTGATTTCGGCAAACCAACCTGCTCGGCAATCTCGGTGACGCCAGCTGGGCCGAGTGAGAGTTCGCGAAGCACCATGAAGGCTCGCTCGATGGACTGCACACCTGCCATGCACCTTGGATAGCACCTCCAGAGCCGTCTGCACGCTTTAGTGACGTGTGCAACGTGGCTGCAACCAGACTTCACGACTGAAATCATTGCGGGACGCGATGTTTATCAATAACCTCAAAGGGCGCTTGTTCCAGAGGGGCCTGGCGTACTGTTTCACCATACGGTACAGTTCCGCATTACGGAACATTGTTACGAGTCCCCCTCGTTCCACCCCTCTTCTCTGGAGACAACGACATGAGTGACGACAACGAAGCCGCTGGCGACTCAAACAGCGACGAAGACATCGATCTGGCGCTTCTAAGCGACGAGGATCTGACTGCCCAAATGCACGATGACCTCTACGACGGAATGAAAGAAGAAATCGCCGAGGGCACTACGATTTTACTTGATCGAGGTTGGGGTCCCGACCGCGTACTAAACGACGCACTCGTCGAAGGAATGCGCATCGTTGGCGTCGACTTTCGTGACGGCATTCTTTTCGTTCCCGAGGTACTACTCGCTGCAAACGCAATGAAGGCGGGGATGGCCATTCTCCGTCCGCTGCTTGCCGAGACCGGCGCTGAAGCCGTCGGCAAGGTCGTCATCGGCACCGTCAAGGGCGACATCCACGACATCGGCAAAAATTTGGTGGCAATGATGCTCGAAGGTGCCGGGTTCGAGGTAATTGATCTTGGCATCAACACCGATGTTGACGAATTCGTCGCCGCCCTTGACGAGCATCAACCCGACATCTTGGGCATGTCGGCCTTGCTCACTACCACCATGCCGTACATGAAAGTCGTCATCGACACTCTCACCGAGAGGGGCCGTCGCGACGATCAGATCATCCTCGTCGGTGGAGCTCCACTCAATGAGGAGTTTGGCGAAGCAATCGGCGCGGACGCTTACTGCCGCGATGCTGCGGTAGCCTCTGAACAGGCAAAGTCGCTGGTATCGGCTCGTCGTGGTAGCTCCGAGCCCGCCGGGCCGTCAGTCCTCGGCTGAGCCATGACCGCCCCACGGATGCTCGTCATCGCTTGCGGGGCACTGGCGCGTGAGCTGCTTGCAATTATCGAGCTGAACGGCCTGGCCAACGTGACTATCGAGTGCCTTCCTGCTTCGCTACACAACCGCCCAAAAGAAATTCCCGAACTTGTCCGCCAACGAATCCACCGGGCCCGCGGCCAAATCGAACCGGTACCGGGTACCACCCCGATTCTGAATGCTCGCACCGCTTCACCTGGCGACGAACAGCTCCTCAATACGGGCACAGAATCGGCGGTCGGAACCTTCGACAAGATTCTGGTCGGGTACGCAGACTGCGGTACCGGCGGATTGTTGGACAAGGTATGCGCTGAGGAAAACGTAGAGATGCTCGCTGGTGCGCATTGCTACCAATTTTTTGCCACGGCAGCCCGGTTCGACGAGCTCCAGGACCATATTGTCGGCAGTTTCTATCTGACCGACTTTCTCGCCCGAAACTGGGAGCGGTTGATCTGGGACGGCATGGGAATCGCCAAGCACCCTGAGCTGCGCGACATGTACTTCGGCAACTACACCCGGTGCGTATATCTAAAGCAGACCGATGACCCCAAGGCCTTCTCCGCCGCTCGTGAGTGCGCTGGCCGGCTCGGGCTCGAGCTACACATCGAGCAGACTGGCTATGGCGAACTCGAGTCCACCATGGTGGACTTCACACGGAAAGCAACAGCGTGATGAGCGAAGAACAATCAGTGGACGAAGAACTTGATCAAGGCACGATGCGTGAGCGCCAAACTGGCAGCCGGACGAACCGGCGGCGAGGTGGCAGCGGGCCCACAGTCAGCACCATCTACTGGCGCGACATCCCAGCGCAGCTCACCGCCCGCGGCGCCACCGAGCAGAGCAAAGTCCTGCTGCACGCCCGGTTCCAACACGCAATCGATCGTGCCGCTGGCGTTGCCGGGCTGACGTCGACCGACGACTACGTCAAAGAGTGGCGCAACACTGCCGCACCGTTGAGCAGTGGCGACATTAGCGCCAAGCTCGACCAGCTCTGCGCCGACATCGAAGCCCAATATCCCAGGGAACGTCTCGAGGCCATCGTCGCCAACGGCGGCCTCGATCCCGACGGCGCGTCGGTCTGACCAACCTCTTCACTTCTCCGCCGCCGCCAGTTACGTCTAGCCCCGAACCCAAATCACTCAACTCCGAAGTCACTCGAAAAGAATCGAGAGCGTCATGACCGAAACCATCATCAGCTCAGCAACGAAAGAGGTAGTCATCGGCTTCCATCGGCCGTTCGTCATGATCGGTGAGCGCATCAACCCGACCGGACGCAAATTGCTTGCAGCCGAAATGAAAGAGGGCAACTTTGAGCGAGTGGCGGCTGACGCACTTGCGCAGGTTGCCGCTGGCGCCCAGATGCTTGACGTCAACGCTGGCATTCCGCTCGCTGACGAACCGGCTCTGCTCGCGCAAGCGATTCAACTCGTGCAGTCCGTCACCGACGTCCCACTGTCAATCGATTCCTCGATTGTCGAAGCACTCGAAGCCGGGTGCGCGGTTTATCAGGGCAGGCCGTTGATCAATTCGGTCACCGGCGAAGACGAACAGATGGAGCGAGTTCTGCCACTCGTAAAAAAGTACGGCGCTGCAGTGGTGGCCATCTCGAATGATGAGACCGGCATCTCCGAAGATCCCGACGTTCGGTTCGAAGTCGCCAGGAAAATCGTCAACCGTGCCGCCGATCACGGCATCCCGTCATCCGATGTGATCGTTGACCCGTTGGTCATGCCAATTGGTGCCATGGGGCAGGCCGGCCAACAGGTGTTCAAGCTCCTCCGCCGCTTGCAGACCGAGCTAAAGGTCAACACAACCTGCGGGGCGTCAAACGTAAGCTTCGGATTGCCGGAACGTCACGCGATCACAGGCACATTTCTTTCAATGGCAATTTCGAATGGGATGACCTCCGCGATCATGAGCCCATTGCACGATGAGGTAAAGAAGGCCGTGAAAGCCGCCGATGTACTTGCTGGTCACGATCAGGACTGCGGCGCTTGGATCGCAACGTATCGCGAGGGTGGCGGCCAAGCAGCTGGTGAAGCAGCGGGCGGCGCCCCACGTCGACGCGGCGGGCGACGCGCCCGTGTCGAAGGCTGACCCAGCGGCATGGATGCACAACATCGGGTGGTCTTTGCGCCATCAGGGCTATCAGTCACCGTCGATGAAGGCACAACGGTGCTCGATGCGGCACGGCGGGCAGGTGCTGACCTCGACTCCACTTGCGGTGGTCGCGGGTTGTGCGGTCGATGCCAAGTCGTCTCAACAGCAGGGTCGTTCCCCAAGTGGCAGATCGAGTCGACCGAAAGCTCAATCACCGGTTGGGGAACGACCGAAACGGAATACACCGGGCGACGCCCAATACTCGACGGGCAGCGTCTCGGCTGCGCAGCACAGGTGTCCGGTGACCTTGTCGTCGAGATTCCTGCAGCAAGCCAAGTGCACAAGCAAGTTGTCCGTAAGTCGGTCGATCTCGGCGATATCGAGGTCGACCCGCTGGTACGGCTGCATTACATCGAGTTACCGAAGGCGGAGTTAGGTGCCGAGCTCGGCGGGTTGAGCGAACAAATCAGCGCAGCACTGCTGGCTGACTACGACCTCATCATTGCGCGTGTGGACCCACACGTGCTGCCACTGATCACCGATGCTGCCAAGCAAGGTAACAACGCAATCACTGTCGGCGTTCGGCGTGGCTGCGATGTGTGCGCCGTGTATCCCGGCTACGTCGATCGCTCTTTCGGCGTCGCCGTTGATGTTGGGTCGACCACTGTCGCCGGCCACTTGGTCGACCTAGAAACCGGCGAAGTGGTCGCAAGCGACGGTGTGATGAATCCGCAGATTCGCTTCGGCGATGACCTCATGTCGCGGGTCTCGTACGTGATGATGAATCCAGGTGGCGAGGTCGAGCTGACTCGTTCGATCCGCGCTGCGCTGAACTCGATGATTGGCGAGCTTGTCGACGACGCTGCAACCAACGTCGACACGCTGCGCCCGATCGATCGGGCATCGATCCTCGATATAACCCTCGTCGGGAACCCGATCATGCATCACGTGATCCTTGGAATCGACCCCACTCCCTTGGGTCAAGCGCCCTTTCTCCTTGCAACCGATAGATCTGTGACCGTCCGCGCCACCGACCTCGAAATTGATGCGCCGTTCGCATCGACATATCTACTGCCGTGCATTGCGGGCCACGTCGGTGCTGACACCGCTGGCGCCATCCTGGCTGAGGGCCCTCACCGCTCAGACGCGCTGCAGCTCCTCGTCGACGTCGGCACGAACGCCGAGATCGTGTTCGGCAACTCCAAGCACTTACTCGCTGCTTCCTCCCCCACGGGTCCGGCCTTCGAAGGTGCTCAAATCTCGGCGGGAATGCGCGCAACGGTGGGCGCCATCGAACGCGTTCGCATTGATCGCAACACTCTGGAACCTTGCGTCAAGGTAATTGGCAGCGACCTGTGGTCAGACGACCCAGCATTCAGCGCAGAAACATCCAAGCTCGAAATATCAGGAATCTGCGGCTCAGGGATCATTGAGGCGATGGGTGAGCTCTATCTCGCTGGACTCCTCGATGTCGACGGCACGGTCCGACCAGACGGCCCGGCAAAAACGGACCGCGTGTTCGCCGATGGTCGAACGTTCTCCTATCGGCTGTTCGGCGACGCCGATGACCCGACGGCGAACATCAACGTCACACAAGACGACGTCCGTGCGGTCCAACTCGCAAAAGCTGCATTGCGAGCTGGAATCGATCTGCTCTGCGAACAGGCCGGCAAGACCGACCCAAACGAGATCGGCTCGGTACGTCTCGCCGGTGCATTTGGAGCGCACATCGACCCGCTGTATGCCAAGGTTCTCGGTCTTGTTCCCGACGTGCCAGTGGCCCGGGTCGCCTCAGTCGGCAATGCTGCAGGCGCCGGTGCTGTTCGAGCTCTCGTATCAGAGGCGCAACGTGCCGAGATCGAGGCCGCTGCCCTGAGCGTTGAAAAGATTGAGACAGCCACCGAGCTGCGCTTTCAGGAACTATTCGTGAATGCAATGGGCTTTCCGCATACCACCGAGCCCACTCCGAACCTCGCGAAGGAGACCACCCTGCCCTCAGCAGCACCCAGGGTGAACGCAGTTGGCAGACGTGAACGCAGTGCCCGACGTCGCCGCCCAACCTGACTCTCGCTTTCCGCTCTAACTCCCAAAATGTCAGAACACGGTCGCTGAACAACGGTCACGCAGCCTCTTTCGGGACTTGCACTCCGGTCGACGGAGGCATGCGTGTTCTGTATGCTGGAACCGTTCCGCATGGTGGGACGTTGAGCGGTTTTGGGTCGGATGGGAGTCCTAATGAGTGAAGAACGTCGAGGACGCAGATCCGGCGGTCGCGCGGGGCGAGCGGCGAGTCGTGCCACGTCGGCAACACCGACTCCGGCCTACCTGCTCCGCCAGATCCGTCCATACGAGTTGGTCACCGACGAACACCTCGAGCTGATCGAATACAACGCCGAATCGATCCTCGAACAGGTCGGCATCGAGTTCCGAAACTATCCACGCGCAATCGAGATGTGGCGCGATGCAGGTGCAGACGTCGACGGCGAACGTGTTCGGTTTCCCCGCGGATTGTGCCGCACACTCGTTCAAGCAACTGCGCCGCCGCAGTACACGCAGCACGCCCGCAACCCTGCACATAACGTCGAAATCGGCGGTCCCAATACGGTGTTTGCACCGAACTATGGCTCGCCATTCGTCTACGACCAGGACCAAGGTCGCCGTTACGCGACGATCAACGACTTCGAGAACATTGTCAAGCTCACCTACTCGTCGCCTCACCTGCATCATTCGGGCGGCACGGTGTGCGAGCCCGTCGACGTTCCCGTCAATAAGCGACATCTCGACATGGTGTACGCCCACCTCAGGTACAGCGACAAGGCGTTTATGGGTTCAGTTACCGCCGGCGAGCGAGCAGCCGACTCGATCGAACTCGCCCGGATTGGGTTTGGTGGAGATCTAGCCGACCGCACGGTGATGTCATCACTGATCAACGCCTCGTCCCCGCTGGTGTGGGACGACACGATGTTGGCCGCCGCAGAAACCTATGCAGCAGCAAATCAGGCGTGCATCATCTCTCCGTTCATCCTTTCCGGGGCCATGGCCCCGACTACAGCGGCGGCAGTCGCTGCGCAGACGCTCGCTGAGGCGCTTGCCGGAATGGCGTTCTGCCAGCTCGTTCGCCCAGGCGCCCCCGTTATCTTCGGATCATTTGCGTCATCTATGTCCATGGCAACTGGCGCACCAACGTTCGGCACACCCGAGCCCGCCATCGTCCTGTACACCGTCTCGGCCCTCGCCCGACGCCTCGGGGTCCCATTCCGCTCGGGCGGCTCACTCACAGCATCGAAGCTGCCCGACGCGCAGGCGGCCTACGAGTCTGCGTCTACGATCATCCCGACTGTCATGGCCGGTGTGAACTTCGTGCTGCACGCGGCAGGCTGGATGGAAGGCGGCCTCGCCGTCGGCTACGAGAAATTCATGATGGATGCTGATCAGCTCGGCATGATGATGAAGTTCGGTCAAGGCCTGGACATGAGCGAGAATGGCCAAGGCGTTGATGCGCTCCTCGAGCACACGCCTGGCGAGCACTTTCTAGGCACGGGCCACACGTTCGCCAACTTCGAAACTGCGTTCTATCGCTCGACCCTGGCCGACAACTCCAGCTATGAGCAGTGGATGGAAGACGGTTCATCCACCTCTGCTGACCGAGCCAACGCTGCATGGAAAGCCACCCTCGCCAGTTACGAACCACCGCCGATCGACGATGCCATCGACGCGGAACTGCAGGACTACATCGGGCGCCGCAAGGCTGAGATGCCCGACGAAATCGGCTGAGGAATTAGCGAGTCCACCCTCCACGCCCTCTGGGCCGACACGTCCTGGGCTGAAGCTCAATCCGTGCGGCGGCGCTCTCATCAACGACACTGCTCAAATGGAGCAATCTGCAACCAAAGGGTCTGCGGCCGTCGACGTCAATGCATCGGCCGCTGACGTCTACACCCTTCTCACCGATCTCGAACGCCTGCCAACACTCAGTCCAGAGAATGAGCGGTGCGAGTTTCTGAACGGCGCAACCGCAATCGCAGTGGGCACGCGTTTTCGCGGGTACAACCGGGCGAGGGACTACACCTGGCACGCAGACTGCGAGGTCACCGTCGCCAACCCAGGGCGCGAGTTTGCCTACGAGGTACCACCTGCATTCGAACATGCCACGACATGGAGATACACCATTGAGCCCACTGGGCCGTCGTCTTGTCACGTGACGGAAACTTTTGATGCTCCGATGCTCGCTCTGCCCGACGTTTACCCCGGCAGGATCGAGGGACGTCGCGACAACCTCGAGACGAGTTGCCAGACCACGATGCAGAATCTGCGGTCAGCGTTCACCGTCTGACAAGGGGCGGAGGCTCGGTGCGTTCCCGGTGGGTCGACGTGTCGCCAAGACGATGCAACCTAGACCGAGGACTCCGTAGACCAGCGCACCAGCCAACATCGGGGTGACAGTCGTATCGATCTGCGCATCGACGATTGCAGCCAGGCCGGCGCCAACACCGAGCTGAGCGACACCAAGAATTGCCGAAGCTGTCCCCGCCTTGTTCGCCATCGGTTCGAGCGCCAGGGACGCGCTCATCGGCCCCATGATCATCGACATCGCGTTGGCCAAGAATGCCCAGCCGAACCACCACCAAATTGATGGCACGCCGTCGGCAGCTAACGTTCCGGCAAGGCCAACGGCTGCAAGTATGACGAATGCCGTCGCCGCCAACACCACCATCCGGGCAGCGCCAAATCGTTCGATGAGCGGACGGTTGAACAACAATGCCAGTGCCATGCCAATTCCCGACGCGCCGAAGAAGAGCGTGAACTGCGACGAACGGTCGTAGATCTCGTCGATGACTGGTTGGGCACTACCAAGCCACACGAAGAATGCACCCCCGAAGAATGCTTGGGCAACCAGTATCCACCGAGTGACCGGCGTGACTGCGACCGCCCGAAGGGCATCGAGCAGCGGAGCAAACTGAAGCGTGCGGCGATTGGCCGGATCAAGGGTCTCGCCGAATCGAACGGCCCAAACCCCGGTCACGGCAGCGAGAGCCAGTGCAGCAGCGAACACCGAGCGCCAGTCCCCAACTGTCAATATTGCCTCGCCGATGAACGGCACGATGATCGGGCCGAGCAGAAACACAGCGCTAAAGGTGCTGACCACCCGAGCCATCTGATCGCCTGTGTATAGGTCACGGGCGATGGCGAACCTCAACACTGTCGGCGCGGAGGCGCCCAGACCCCAGACAAACCGAGCCATCAGGAGAACAGCAAGGTTTGGCGCAAGCGTCGAGGCCAGCGCGCCGACCGCATAGATCCCAATACCGGCGAGGAGTACGGGGCGACGGCCGAAGCGATCGGCGAGCACGCCATAGATCAGTTGCCCGAGCGCCATCCCAACGAAGTACACGGTTCCGGTGATCGCCGGACTGAATCCGCGTGCGTCGAGGTCGAAGGTGACTCTGAGTTCTTCAAAGGCCGGAAGCGCTCCATCAATACCAAAGGCCATCAAGACACCGATGAAGGCGAGGAACGCGACAACTGAACGCTCCGAACGCACTCGCTGCAATGGGCTGACTACGTTCACTGCGGCACGATACCGACAGGCGTTCACCGACGCTCATCCGGTTGCCCTAGGTCCGCAACGCAACGAATTGCGCCGAAGTGACCCGGAAGCTACACGGCCAGTACCATTGCACGGTGACGTCAAATGACATCGTGATGTTGGAAGGTGGTCCGCTCGTTGACGCAAGTGGCCTTGAAGATGCGCTGGGCTGGGCGCTCAGGCCCGAAGGTCTGTGCAAGGACGACGCCTGCGTAATCGTCAGCGATCGCGAAGCCTTGTTCGATGGCGAACGCATCGACATCACCGCAGTTGCCTCCCTCCTCGATCGCCCGGCAACTACCGACACCGAGTCAGGGCTAGTGGCCATTGGCGCTCCTCGTGAACAGCGTCGTGCTGCGATTAATGACATGAAGGCGCCTGACTTCGTGCTGCCAAATATCGATGGGTTGCCGATGAACTTTTCTGATCACCGCAGCAAGAAGCGTTTACTTGTGGCCTTCTCATCGTGGTGAGGGTGCCTCCTCGATCTGCCAGGTTGGCAGGCACTCCAAGAAGAACTCGCTGATCACAACTTCCAAGTGATCGCTGTCGCCATCGACGAAGACGTCCCAGCGGTCCGCGCTGGGTGTGACGGGATTACCTATCCGGTTCTGATCGACGCCGAGCACATCGTTGCCGAGCTCTACGCGATCTCGAACGTGCCAACCGTGCTGATGATCGACGAATGCGACAACATTGTTCATCCCAACTGGAGCGCCTACGCGAGCGACACATTCCGCGAGCTCACAGGCATCGACTCCGAGAAGCAGAAGGACCACATCCGGGCCTGGGCCAAAGACGGCACATTACGAATGTCCTCAGATGACGCCAAGGGAGTCGTCGACGACCTCAGCGCTGAAGAAGAAGAGGCGCGCCTCGTTTTTCGGATCGCCGCCAAGCTCCGTCGCGACGGTGACACTATTGGCGCTGAGCGCAATTTCGAGCGAGCAAACGCTCTTGCGCCGAATGACTGGACGGTACGCCGTGCGTCGCAGCCCTTGCGTGGGGTCAATCCTTTCGGTGATGCATTCATGGAGATCTACACTGAGTTCAACGAAGCTGGTCGCCCCTACCACGGCGTCACCGGCCACTGACCCCACGAGTACAGTTCCAGGTACGGTTGCCGCATGGCTGAGACGTTTCATTTGGGGCTTGACGCCGCCGACCTGCAAGGTGCCACGTTGGCGATTCTCCCGGGTGACCCTGAGCGCGTCGCCCGTATCGCCTCGCTCCTCGAGGACCCCGTTGCGCTTGCAGCACATCGGGAATTCACGTCGTGGCTCGGCTTCCTCGGAAACTCACCCGTCGTGGTCTGCTCAACAGGCATCGGTGGGCCATCGACGTCGATTGCGGTCGAAGAACTGGCCCAACTCGGAGTGCGAACGTTTCTCCGAGTCGGCACGACCGGCGCAATCCAACCCGATACGAATCCTGGAGACATCATCGTCACTACGGGTGCTGTTCGTCTCGACGGGGCGAGCCTGCATTTCGCACCGATGGAGTTCCCCGCTGTCGCCGACTTCGAGTGCACCGCTGCACTGGTCGAGGCAGCTCGCGCCTCCGGCGCCGACGTTCATGTCGGCATCACTGCGTCAAGCGACACCTTTTATCCGGGCCAAGAGCGGTACGACACGACATCGGGGCGCGTAGTCGAACGGTTCTGCGGCTCCCTCGGCGAATGGCAGTCGATGGGTGTCCTCAACTACGAGATGGAGTCCGCGACGCTCTTCACGATGTGCGCGTCGTCAGGCTGGCGAGCTGGCTGCGCTGCAGGAGTTCTCGTCAATCGCACTCAGCAGGAGACCCCAGACGCCGAAGTGATAGCTGCGGCCGAATCCGGCGTCGTCGAAATCGTGGTCGAAGCAGCGCGCCGATTGCTCTGATCATCCTGCATCCTTGCGGCAACTGACATTAGGTGTATTCGTTGGCGGCGATAAAAGCACGGTAGACGTCAAGCAAGGACTGCTTTTGAGCATCAGTCAATGTTTCATCGGTGGCGATTGCTGACTCCGTGGTCACCGCGTCGGCACCCTCGGTTCGTTCTCGGCCAAGAAAGTTCAGCAGCTTCTCAGCGGGAACATTGAGCGCCGATGACAGTCCATTGACGACTCGAACCGATGGCTCGTGTAGCCCTCGTTCGAGTTGGCTGAGGTAGGCGTCAGAGAGATCGGCCAGCTTGGCGAGTTCACGCTGACTAAGTTCAGCGAGTCGCCGCTGACTACGGATGAAGTCGCCAAGCGCTCCGACACCGAGCAGATTGCTGTCGCTAGAGCTGGTGGACATCTTCGTCATCTTCTCACTTCTTGGCGGAAAACTAATAGGGGAACGGCAACGTGCCTAACACGGTGCCGTTCCCCTATTGGTGTGTTCAACGGCTGACCCTCCCGAAGGAAAAGGAGATGCGTGCCGCACGATCTCACTTCTTAGAGGCAGCCTTACGAGCCGAAGCCTTCTTGGTCGCTGGCTTCTTGGCGGTCGGCTTCTGAACTGCAGCCGTTTTGGCGGCTGGCTTGTCAGCGGGAAAGCTCGACACCATGCGCTCGCTGACGTCGCGATTGATCTCAGCGAGGCGCTCGATGACATCAAGGTAGCGCTTGCCAGCGTCGGCAGGGGTGGGGAACTCAACGCGATCGACCATCGGCACCTCGAATGCGAGCCCGATGTGAGGAGCCTGATCGGCAGTTTTGACTACGAAATCAACGGCCTTGCGGTTGGTATCGACAATGGCGTCAAGCACACGGTCGTTGGTCTTGGTGTAGGTCTTGCCGGCCTGGTTGAGCTGACCGATGACCTGCTCGTTGAATTTTTCGGCGATGTTAGCGATTTGGGAACGCATTGGATACTCGACTTCCTGTTGTTGTTGGGGGTGTCGAACCGGTCCGGATCGACTGCTTGGTGCATCGTCTTAGTGCGTACTTTATCACGCACTCCGCGTTTTGCAAGACATTTGCATGAAATAGTTTGCATCGAGACGCCTCACGTGTTTCCTGGCAATATAGTTTTCCCACCAATGTCGGATGTCCTAGTCATTGACGGAGGAATGGGTAAAGAGCTTCGAAGAATCGGCGCGCCGTTTCGCCAGCCCGAATGGTCGGCTCTCGCCCTCATCGAGGCTCCTAATTTCGTCCTCGAGGCTCACCGCAACTTCATCGAAGCCGGCGCCCAGTTGATCATCACGAACAACTACGCAGTCGTGCCATTCCACCTCGGTGATCACCTCATCGAGGCCCGCGGTGCCGAACTCGCAGCACTTGCGGGACGCCTTGCGCGCGAAGCCGCAGACGCCGCACCATCCAAGGTGCTCGTCGCCGGATCGCTTCCCCCGATCTTCGGTTCGTATCAGCCCGACAAATTCGAGCCCGAGCGGGCGTCTCCGATTTACGAAATGTTGGTACGCAAGCTCGACCCTTATGTCGACCGATGGGTCGCTGAGACGATGAGCCAGTGCGGTGAACTCGAAACCATCGTGGCGGCAGTGACCGCACACGAGTCACACAAGCCGCTCTGGGCGGCATTCGCACTCCCGGATCAGTACGGGAAGAGCATTGCGATTCGTTCAGGCGAAACGATCCCACAAATCGTTGAAGCCGTGGGCCGGCATCTCAACGTCGTCGACGGCGTACTGTTCAATTGCTCGCTACCCGAACAGACCGGACCAGCACTACGCGAGCTGCGTACCGAATTCAGCAAAGCTGGGATTGATGTCGCTATAGGCGCCTACGCCAACGCGTTCCCTAACGCTAACGATCCGAATTACCGGGCCAACGAAGTAATTCACGAACGGCGTGACGAACTGACGGCGGCCACATATGCCGACATAGTGGACAAGTGGGTCTCCGACGGGGCGACCATTATCGGCGGCTGCTGCGATATGTACCCGGAGCACATCGCCGAACTTGCCCGCCGCTACTGCTAAGCAGCCTGCCCGGACCTCTCCTCAGAACCTGGCGACTACTTTGCCGTGAGTCTTCCGGTCGGCGAGGTCTTGGAGAGCTTGGGCGGCCTGATCGAAGGAGTAGGGGGGGTACAACGGCGGGTCGATGGTCCCTGCTGCTGCCATCTCGAGCAGCGTTCGCATCTGCTCGCCGAGTGCGTCGGGGAAGCGTGCAAGAGCAGCACCCCAGTGCACTCCAACAACCGAGTAGCTCTTCAGCAGTGCGTGGTTGGTCTTGTACTCGGGGATGCCGGCGACAAAGCCGATCACTAGAAGACGTCCGTCCCAGCCCATGCAGCGACGCACTTGGTGAAAGGTGTCCCCACCAACCGGGTCATAGGCGACGTCGACTCCACCGCCACTCGCTTTGCGTACCAAATCGACCCAATCGGGGTTCTCCTGGTGGTCGATGACGACGTCAGCCCCAACATCTCGCAGCACCCCGACCTTGGTTTCACCGCCGGCGATCGCAATCGTGGTTGCCCCCATTGCCTTCGACAGTTGGATCGCTGCGGTACCAGTACCGCCTGCGGCTCCGGTAATGAGCACCGATTCCCCCGACTGGAGCTTCGCCCGATCCTCCAGCGCGTAGAGGGTTGTGCAGTAGTTGATCGGGATTGCAGCGGCGGTCTCAGCCGACACCCCGCCGGGCACGACGAACACTCCGGCCGCCGGATGCACGACCTGTTCAGCAAGCCCGCCACTTCCGAGGTACACCACGCGTTGGCCCACCTCGACTCCGGCAACACCTTCACCAAGCGCTGCGACCGTTCCACATGACTCCCCACCCGGTGTGTGTCCGGGATACGACTTCACCTGATACATGCCTCGGCAGGAAAGCACATCGGGAAACGCGAGGCCAACCGCTTCCTGGTCGATCAGGACCTCGCCTGGGCCGGGTTTGGGGGCGTCTTCATCTACCAGTTCGAGCTGTTCGAGGGGGTTGCCGTGTTGCTTAAGACGCCAGATCTTCATACTCGTACACTACGCGATTCGACCCCTTTCACTTTGCTCCAAGCGGTCAGGTACCAGCCACACGGAGAT
>Ga0213861_10002767_pt1 | contig 14820 bp, 20 predicted proteins | sample PICome_4_FD_160110 | JGI IMG/M metagenome (GOLD analysis project Ga0213861, IMG submission 160110) | Coastal seawater microbial communities near Pivers Island, North Carolina, United States - PICO131 | ecosystem: Environmental > Aquatic > Marine > Coastal | place: USA: North Carolina... | reverse complement strand
TCCACGCTCGTTTCATGGATCATATGAGTATCATGAATTTTGGGCATATTTGATGGAAGCATATGCTATTGAATATCCTAGATTTGATTTCACTCCCGAGCAGCGAGTCCAAGTAGACAAATGGATACAGTCAGAATTAAATAAACTAACACTGGTCAACTTTTCCAGTGACAATCAATCTCGACCACGATGTGTAAAAATTATCAAAACTACATTCGTTGATGATTGTGGTAGCACACGTTTCCGTTACACCTATGCAAAGATGTTGGGAGGACTACTTTTTAGTGACCAAGAGCTTTGGGATGAAGGTATTGATAGTTTGCAATATGTAACCACTATCTTCGATTCCCGTGGAATACATGCTGGTATGGCATCACGTGGTAACCGAGCAATGTCTTACTACAAAGATGTGCCTTATTATATGAGTATGTATGTGGAAATTCTTGATACAGTGGGGTATGACTTCCTTAACCATACTATGCCTGAAGGTAAAAAAGTGCATGAGGCATTGCGTATTGCATTTGACAATGTTTGGAATGACGACGCTGGTATATTTTTGGAATACGCAAAGAAGGATATCGGAACTGGCCCAGATAATATTCCTTGGACAGATTTGCTCAAGCCTTGGAAGCAACGTGAAAAAAATACAGCGGGTCCGCAACTGGCAGTCAGGCATTCATTGCGCTATGGAAAAAATATGAGCCAGGTTTGGGCAGAGAGTTTGGATATGAGAATGCCTTTGATGGTAGGGTTGGTACTTGGACAACCAAGCACATAACCAAGCCTGGGGAGTACTGGATGATACCAGGTCAAGTTTTTATCGACCTTAATGCAGTATATCGAACTAACCAATAAAAATTATAACCCATTGAAAACGCAGGAAACCTTTCTTGCGTTTTTTCTTGACATCAAGACGTCTTACTGCTATATTATATGAGTAAGTTAAACAAAAGCAAGGAATAACACAATGGCTATGGTAAAAACAGTAGTAGATCAAATTGCACGTATGGACAACGCAGAGCTTAACCAAGCAATTGAGGCAATCAAATTGCGCCAAACATACCTTGCTCGTCAAGCATCACGTTCGTTTGTAATAGGTGACACTGTATCATTTACTGGACGCCGTAATGTCAAAGTAACAGGCCGTGTTACCAAAGTTAATCAAAAGACTGTAGTTGTAATGGATAACAACTCGTCTACACAGTGGAAAGTAACTGCTAGCATGTTAGCACCGGCATAAAAATTAAAAAAGTCTTGACAACCAAGACGCCTTACTGTATACTAATAATATAAGTTAATAAAGAAGAAAGATGAGAATATGACAGAAAAAATTATCCTAACCGACTGTGATGGTGTACTTTGCGATTGGGCAGACACCTTTTTTGATTGGATGTCTTCCAAAGGATACAATCGTGTCGTAGAAGGCGTTTATGAAATGGATGTAGCATTCGGTATTAGTCGGCCAGAATGCAAAAAGTTAATCCGTGAATTTAACGAAAGTGCTTGGATGGGCTTCCTACCAGCTCTGCGTGATGCACGTAGTGGTGTCGCAAAGCTAGTTGAAGCTGGATACCAGTTTGTGTGTATTACTAGCTTGAGCTTGGATGAAAAGGCTCGTATGTTACGCATAAGCAACCTAAAGAATCTGTTCGGTAAAAATGTGTTTTTGGATGTTGTTTGTTTGGATACTGGTGCAGATAAAGATGATGCACTGGCTCCATATGAGGGTACTGGAATGTATTGGCTTGAAGACAAGGCTGAGAACGCTGAGTGTGGTCTCAAGCTAGGACTTAAAAGCATTCTTATCGAACATGATCACAACAGCAACTATGTTAACGACGATATTGTGCGAGTAGCCAATTGGGCTGAAATTGTTGACGTTATCGTCAACGATTAAATATCTTCGTCTCCATAAATGTCCAATACTTCTTGAACAGCTGGGTGTCTTTCGACGTCTTTTCTAGCAAATTCTACATAGTCAATCATAGTGCTTTTCTTAGTTGCCAGATGTTTAATAAAATCTTTTAAGCCATTTTGTTCAAATCCTCTGTCATGTTGTGCAAGGTCACCTGTCACTACAATACGTGAATTTTCGCCAATACGTGTAAGCAGCATCTTCATTTGCGAAGGTGTTGCGTTTTGCATTTCGTCTGCTAAAATCCATGAATTCTTGAAAGTTCTACCTCGCATATAAGCAAGTGGCGCAATTTCAATAATATTGTCTGCGATCATACTTTCAATTTGCAGCGGGCTCCAGTACTCTTCAAATACATCAAATATTGGACGAGTCCATGGTGCCATTTTCTCTACTAATGATCCTGGTAGGAAGCCGTGTTGTTCATCAACACTCACAGCTGGTCGTGTAACTACAATTTTATCAATCTCGCCGTTTTTAAGCGCACGGATTGCTGAAAGTACTGCCAATAGTGTTTTACCGGTACCTGCTGGTCCCATAGCAAAAATAATACTTTTACTGTCGTCATCTAATAAGTCAACATACGTTTCTTGTGACAAGTTACGTGGTATAATATTAACTTGACTGTGACGTTGTTTGTAGTTGTTTATCTGAATTACATCAGGCGATCTTCCGCCTTGATGATCTTTTTGATAATGTTCTTGTTTTTTAGTTTTACGAGCTCGTTTAGCCATTTTAACTCCTAGTTTGTAATAACCCTTATGAGCTACTCGCATATGTATTTAACACTTTGGCAAAATAATTAACCTAGCATACAAAGACACTTGACAAAATAAAAATAACCATTATAATGCTATTAAGCATAAATACGATAAGAGGAATAACATTATGGATCAAATGAAAATTATAGACAAATTGCTGGATAACAGTAATCGTAGTAGTGCTCTTGAAGTATTAATGCAGGTTGAAGGTGTTCTTGACCGTCTCAATGTATATGCTTACGACAATTGGATCGAAGGCGAAGTTGTTGATGGTCCGGATATTGAGCGTTACTGGGTAACAGTAACACTGATGTATCCGTATAAATCTATGCCAGATCCAGATGGTGCTGAAAGACTAACCCGCAAAGGTTGCAAAGTTTATTATGCAAAAGACGAATTAATTACAGCAGCTAAATTAGTAGAGCCTGAAGATCGTGATCCAAATGGCGATGAAAGGCGTATTGGTCAGTCAGCAGCCAAAAAAGTTAAAAAGAAAATTTGGCTAGTAACGCTTGTTATTCCACGCCAATTTATGGACACAATTACTGCTGATACTGTTGAGCTTGACAACACTGAAGTTAATTTGTCAATTGACCAAGAAGCAGTTGATTCAGCTCAAGATGCCGGACTAGGAGACGACGATGCCATCCAATCTTAATGAATCAATATCAAAAAATGATCTGTCCAATCATGTTGATAATATCGCAAGTATTGACCAGTACAAAAGTAAACTAGGTGACGACAAAAATGTTATTGTTATTGCTATTAAAATTAAAGACCGAAATCCAGCAATGGATTTAAGTCAGTTTTTAGAAACTGGATTAGATTTAATTGATGTAGAGCCCAGCCCAGGTCCAGATGAAGATGGTTTTTACAAGTTGTATATAGAAATTAGTCGTGATAGCAAGTCAGGTAAAAAAATACAACGAATTTTAAATGACGTACAACGTGCGGATAATGCGGTTGAAAACTGGTTGTTTACTTCGTACAATGACAAAAATCCAAAACCTTGGTCACTTGAAGCGTTCAATGCGGCAGTAGAAACTGATGCATATGAGTATGAGATTAAACACAATCCCAAGGCAGAAGAAATTACAGAGAAAAAAGCTATTAGCGATAGACTAAAGTTTTTAAAAGATTATTAATGGCAAAAGAAGATCCAATTGCAATGAAAGGCACTGTTATAGAGTGTCTACCTGGTGCTACATTTAAAGTAGAACTAGAATCTGGAAATGTTATACTTGGTATTATAAGCGGAAAAATCCGTAAAAATAGAATTAAAATATTACAAGGCGATGTCGTTGATGTTGAAATGACACCTTACGATCTTTCCAAAGGACGTATTACTTTTAGGTATAAATGATGTTTAAAATCGTAGGAAAATTAAAAGTTTATTTAATTATGTTTGCGGCATTTGCAGCATTTTCCGGTGTTGCATACTGGTATTATCAAGACAGTCAAGCGGCAATTATACAATATGCTGAAAATCAAGCAAAGCTGGAAGAAGCGTTACGCTCTCAACAATCAGCAACTATGTCTCTAAAAAGAGATATTGCTATTATGGGGAACACCCTCAATACATTAAATGATGACTTTACCGCTAGTAGACAGCGAGTGCAAGACTTAGAATCTTTACTACAGCGTGGAACTGACGGCCGTTCTCTCAATGTAGGTGAACGTGCAATTGAAGACCCAGACTATATTGAAAACGAAATTAACATAGGAACCAATGAAGTATTTTCATGTTTTGAAATACTATCAGGTAATAACACAGATGAAAATGATCCAAAGTATATTAATTGTATCGACACTGTTACTGGTAACGGCGTGCAGCAGTAGACCAGATCAGGTTGTTGTAAACACAAAACCAATAGAAAGAAGTCCGCTTGTTTTGCCACAAGCTGATCAATTTTCTTCACGTAATGTAAAATGGATGGTAGTTACTCCCGATAATGTACAAGAAGTATTTGATAAATTAGAAGCTGAGGGCAGCCCAATAGTAATTTTTGCATTAACTGAGGAAGGTTGGGAAAACTTAACGCTCAATATGGCAGATTTGTTAAAGCTAGTACAGCAACAAAAAGCTATCAATATTGCATACGAGGAATATTACCAACAAGATTAACACACATTTAACTCGATGGTGCCTTCAATAAATAAGTTTGGAAAGAGGCACAATATGAAAATTGACAAGAATCCTTGGAAACTTTTGGGAATCAAATCATCGGCTACTCTTGATGAAATCAAAGCTGCATACAAAGTAAAAGCATTAAAGTACCACCCGGATAAATTTGGCGGAGATCCTGAAATGTTTATGTTAGTCAAAACAGCATATGAGCAACTTAAAAATAAAACTTATGTTCCGATTGTTCCCAGACAAGATCTAAAGTTAATAAACATACAATTAAGCATATATCAGCAAATACACGGCGTCAATAACGAAATCATTAGTGTGCCAGAAGTAGGTGATATACAATTAAGTATTCCCCCCGGTGCAAAGCTAGGTGACAAGTTTAAAGTCAATGCCCAAGGTAAAAAATATATCTTAAATATACATGAACTTAAAAATAAACACTTTACAAGACACGGTTTTAACTGTATACTGAATTTAGAGTTAGATATTATCGATGCAATGTGCGGCGGAAAAATTGATGTTACAACACCATGTGGTGATACTATACCATTATTAATTTCGCCAGGCACTAATGATAAAAGCCAGTTTGTAGTCGAGCAATACGGTTTACTGGACAGAAAAAAACACAAGCGAGGCAACTTGCATATAGTAGTACAAGTAAAAATTCCAGCTCTTGCTACTGAAAAAGAAAAACAGGAATTCATAACAAGGTTTAAAAAATGACAGATATTGAAAGATTAGTAGTCCAATCTATTGGATTAGCCAAGAAGTTTAATCACGAGTATGTGACAATTGAACATTTGGCATTAGTGGTTCTTGACGAACCGTCAATTAAATCAATGTGCTATGAAGTGGCGGCAGATGCTCAAGGTCTTCAGGAAGCATTAATGTTGTATCTACATGAAGATTGCAAAGAGCTTGTTTATGATGAAACTGCTGAATCTCAACCACGCAAAACACAAATGCTAGAACGTGTATTCAATCGTGCATTAACACAAGCATTATTTCAAGGTAAACAGGGAATTAACTTATATGATCTAATATTGAGTATTCTAAGTGAAGAAAATAGTGTAACTGTAAAATTTAGCTACGAAATGGGACTTGATAAGAAAAAAGTTTCATCTTGGATTGTGGATGCCATGTCGCAGACAGCATCTTCTAATTTAAGTGATGGATATGCAAAAAGTCGACAGCCTGCTAAAATTGCTAATGATTCTAAAAAGTCTAATTTACAACGGAACGCTGAAGCATTTCAGACTCTAGCGCAATTTTGTGTTGATATGAATGTAGCTAGCCAGGATTATGAAGATGTAGTTGGTCGTCGCCAAGAATTGCGTGACCTAGTGCAGACACTTGCCCGCAAAAAGAAAAGCAATGCAGTTCTTGTTGGCGGTAGCGGTGTTGGTAAAACAGCAATCGTTGAAGGACTTGCTAAACTTATCGAGGAAGGTAGTGTTCCTGACACCATGAAAGACAAAGTTGTTATGAGTCTTGACATGGCTAAATTAGTTGCAGGTACAAAGTATCGTGGCGACTTTGAGGAACGTATTAAACAATTAGCGGAAGCGTTAGAACAAGTTGAAGATGTTGTGCTTTTTATTGATGAAATTCATATGATCATTGGAGCCGGTAGCACAGGCGGAGGCGGCATGGATGCTGGCAATATGCTGAAGCCTAGCTTGACTAGTGGAAAACTTAAAGTGATTGGTGCAACGACTGACGAAGAATACCGCAAAATGTTTGAAAAGGAAACTGCATTAGCCCGCAGATTTACTAAAATTCAAGTTGATGAACCAAGCAAAGAAGACGCAAGGGAAATTTTACGCAACAGTTTAGCTGGATATGAATCATACCACAATGTTGAGATTCTTCCAGAAGCTGCTGATCTAGCGGTAGATCTAAGTGCTGAATATATTTTTAACAAAAAACTACCAGACAAAGCATTTGATATCTTGGATCGTGCATGTGCATTTAATAAAATACTACCTGAAGAGGAACGTAGTACTGTTATTGACGAGGACGAAGTCCGTATGGAAGTGTCACGTTTGACTGGTATTCCACAAGAACACCTGGGAACGAAATCTTCAGATCCAATTGTTAAAAAGCACACTGAAGTACAAGAGTATTTGAAAAATACAGTGTTTGGACAGGACCAAGCAATTGACAAGGTTACTGATGCAATCACAGTTAGTGTTGCTGGGTTGAAAGATCCAAACCGTCCAGTAGCAAGTTACTTGTTTGCAGGACCGACCGGTGTAGGTAAAACAGAACTCGCCAAGCGCCTTAGCCAAGGTATGGGTATGAAACTTGTACGTTATGATATGGCAGAGTATCAAGAACGCCACACTGTATCAAAATTAATCGGCTCACCTCCTGGATATGTAGGGCATGGTGATGGTAAAGCAGGTGATGGGTTACTTATCAGTAACCTGGAAGATAATCCTAACTGTATACTATTGCTTGATGAAGTTGAAAAGGCACATCCTGATTTGATGAGTGTACTACTAAGTTTGCTAGATGAAGGCACAATTACATCAAGCACAGGCAAAATGGTAAGTGCTAAAAACTCTATTATTATTATGACGAGTAACTTGGGTGCAAAAGATGGTGCGATTAAAAAGGTTGGCTTCAACGAGGAAACGTTTAACCATCGTGCAGTAGATGAAGCGATTAATAATTTCTTTGCTCCTGAGTTTCGTAACCGACTTGATGGAATTGTGAGATTCAATTCACTCAAGCCAGAGAATATGAAACGCATCGTTAAGAAATTCCTAGCACAGCTAGAAGGATACGTACAAGGAAGACACATCTTACTGGATTGGGATCCAGCAGTTATTACTATGTTGGAGACTGAAGGCTATGATCCCGCAATGGGAGCCCGCCCACTAGCACGTTTGATTAATGAAAAGATCAAACTTCCGTTAGCGAAATTTATGTTAGATAATCCGAAATCCTTCACAATCCATATTAAATTGGTTGATGGAGAAATAGCAATTGAAAAAGGTTGAGCACCCGAATTGGAGCCCTGCAACTAAACTATACTATGGAAAGTACCATACTGCCATAAAAATAGGACCATTTCCGTATCATTCTCCAGCGTATATACCTAAGCATTTATCAGGATTTAGAATAGTAAATCACTACGTTTATGGATCCAAAGTAACAAATACGGTATACACCAATAATCATGAAGTAATCGATTATATTCTATCTGATGTATACTTGCGCATGCACGTTCAATCAGTGGTTGGATTGATGAATCAAGATCACTACAATTATTTGCGTGACAAGGATCGTCAGATCATTCTAAGAGAAAAACTCTGGTATGGACAATATAAGCACAAAATGTCGGTATATAAAACATACAAGCATGTTGATACGTCCACTGATGATGCAGAAAGAGCTCTCGAGTTTATAGGTGAAACATTTTCTGGTAAAGAAAGCAGAATGAATGGACATTTCGGTGCGCAATATTATAATGTCACGATCAATTCCCCTGCATCTAGTTGGATAACAATGCCTACAGTATTTACAAACAATGAAGCTGGTATGTTTTTATTTAAGATGGGATTCAACGAGAAATTTACTATCAAAATTGAAACCATCGTTTGCCTAAAAGATGTCATAAAAGCATAAATACATATATAATAAAGGAGATGTCACGATGGCGAAAATTAACGAATCTATTATCGTAATTAAGGTCAGTGAACTAGTCAAAGATTCTGATGCAGAAGGCTCACCTATAAGTGAGGAATCAATTGCACAGTTAGAAGCCGTAGTTAAAGAATTATCAGGCGGCAATGCACTAGTTGAGATCGAAAGAATTGACGGTAATCAATAGATGAGCAGATCAAAGATAATTTTAACTAACAAAAATGAAATGTCCTTCAAAGGAGAACCATTTCAGGGTGACGGGTATTATGGGTTTAGCGATGGATTACACACAGTAAGTTTCCATGTTAATAACTTCACTGCCCGTATATATTTGCAAGCAACACTGCTTGAAGAACCAACAGAAGATGATTGGTTTGATATTGAACTACAAACTACTGTTCCTTATCTTGAATTTATACAAGAAACTGGCGCTCGTGGTATAACTGTTGTTGGTAATTTTGTCTGGATTAGGGTAGACGTTGACAGGACTCATGTACCCAATCAAGTATATGACATTTCTGTACACGGCTCAATTGACAAAGCAGTTCTAGTAATATAGGAAAAATAAATCATGGCAATTAGGGGATATTCATCAGGAACACAAGACACTAGTTCAGTTCCAGTAGTTGATGTAACAACGGAATTAAACAATGGAGACATGTTATATTTCGATAAAGAAAACAACATTTTCCGTGGCGGACCCGGAATTATACTACCAACTAAATTAAGTGAACTGCAAAACGACAGAGAATTTGTTACTGATTATCAATTGCAAGCGGCAATTGGTAACGCTGCACTTAGCAATAGTAACGGCGGCGCAGTTGATCTAGGTAACTATGCACAAAAAACATATGTGGATGGATTATTTGCCCAAGCTTCATTAGGTAATCATTTTAGTGGTGATTATAATGATTTAACAAATAAACCTGTTTTACCAACAGCATTTAGTGGCGACTATAATGACTTAGCAAACAAACCAAATATTCCAGCTGCCCCTGACCTAAGTGCATATATCACTTCATCACAACTAAATGGTGCTATACTGAATATACAACAGTTCAGTGGCGACTATAATGACTTAGCAAACAAACCAACGATTCCAAGTGTTGATGGATTGTCTTCTGTTGCATACGTTGATAGTCAAATTGCAATAATAAATTCAACTATTCAAAATGGTGGCAGTGTTGACTTAACAGCATATAGCACAACACAGCAAATTAATGCCCTGATCACCAATGCAATAAATGCACAAACACTGTTTAGTGGAAATTATAATGATTTAATCAACAAGCCAACAATGCCTGATATTTCAGAGTTCTTAACTGAAACTCAAATTGATGCTAAACTTGCGGCAGCAGTAACAGGCGGCACAGTTGATCTCAGTTCATATGTTACTGAAAACGAGCTAACAACAGCACTAAGTAACTATCAGCCCAGTATTGACCTAAGTGGCTATGTATCAACAGCACAACTAGCAACCGAAATCTCTAATATCCCACCAACAGACCTAAGCAGCTATGTGACTCAAACTGCCCTGAACACCCAGTTGCTAAACCTTGCGTTCTTTAGTGGAGACTACAATGACTTGGCAAATGCACCGAGTATTCCAAGTATTAATGGATTATCAACAATTGCTTATGTGGACAGCCAAGTCGCGGCACTCAATAGTAGTATTGCCAACGTAGCCAGCGGCGGCTCAATTGACTTATCATCTTACAGCACAACAGCACAGATGAATGCTGCTATTTCAGCAGCTTCATTAAATAGTGGATCAGGAAATGTAGACTTAACTGGTTATGCAACTGAAACATTTGTACAGCAACAAATTAGTTCAGCAACACTGGGCGCAATTGCCAACGTTAATGATTTGAATGATGTTGCTATTGATGGAACAGAAACAGCCACCCATGCACTAATGTATAATAGCTTTAGTACAATGTGGGAAAATGTTGACTTAACAGAAAACTGGGCAAGTAAAGATTATGTAACGGCGCAATTGCTTTCATTCAGTACTGATGGTACGATTGACTTAGAAGGCTATGCAAGTGAAAGCTGGGTAGAGCAAAAACTAGTAGAACGTGGCCATCACTTTAGCGGCAACTACCACGATCTTGTTAATACTCCGGTACTGTTCAGTGGCGATTATCGTGATTTGGCTAATGCACCTGCTGATAACAGTGATCTGCGTTTAGTATTAAACGGCAGTGATTTACAGCTACAGAATATTGATCCAGAACCAGATACGATTATTAGTTCAATTTCACTGGATGATTTAGGCGAAGCGGTCTCATCATATATCAATTATCATGAAGTTCAAAACTTACCTAATATTTTTAGTGGCGATTACACTGATTTGGTAAACCGCCCTAACTTGTTTAGCGGCAACTACCTTGATTTGGCAAACAAGCCATACATTCCAAGTATCGCAGGATTAGCAACAGAAGATTATGTTGACAACAAGCATGCTGAGCCCAACATCACTGGTAACAGAAACTTTACACACAATGTTGAGTTTAGAGCGGATGTAAAACAAGTTGTAGCTAGTTCAACAACCACAGCACAAAAGCGAGATTTAGTATTTGCAGTGGAAACAACCAATGCAATAGACACTGAAGTATCATTTAATGATGGTACTTTTATTACCTTGGCTGACAATACAACAGCTAAGTTTTCAGCAACCTTTGTTGCAACCAGTGGCACAGCCCACGGCAGTTTCACAATTAGCGGAATTGTACACAAGATGGCAGGAAATCTAGTAGCAATTGGAAACAATAGTTATGAGATTACACAAGATAGCGATTTAAACTGGACTGGTACAGTATCAGTAAATCCAGCATATGATCGTGTTAAAGTTACAGTACAAGGTTCAGAAAACACCACAGTGGACTGGGTTGTTTTTGTAGAATTAACTGAAGTAACTCGCTAATTTTGACAAAAAAAGATAAATAATAGTAGTGCAAAAGCACAGATAATTTAAAGATAAGGAGTCATTAAAATGGCAACACGTAACCCAGCAAACGTAATCGAATTCGGCAAAGTAAACTTTGGCGCACCGATCTCAGTATTCGCAGTAGCAGGCGCCGTAGGCGTAGACACACAAGTAGCACCAGGTGAAGACCTAGAAGCAGCTCTAGAAGCAGCAGCACTTCGTGGCACAGTAGTAGGCTTAGGTGCTGAAGCAGGTGGCGCATTTAACCTATACATGGAAAATGCATCATGGACAGCAGCTGACCTAGAAGACGCAATCCAGGCAACTGGCGGCGTATTTGCAGCAGCAACAGTAACAGACGGTGGCCTATAAGTTTTAGCTTATAAGTAACTTACAAGCCCAGTGTATTAATTTACACTGGGTTTTTTCTTGACTTCAGTATAAATACATATATAATAAAGGAGATCATTATGAAAACAGATCTTAATGAAGATGGAAAAATCAGTTGGTTAGAATCATTTCCTTATTGGTTTGATAGACTACGCTTATTCCCAAGAGCATTTATCAGTGTATACATTTACCTACTGTACGATGTATGTCAATGGTTTATGGCACTTGAAGGTCCCAACACACAACAGGCAGGGCTTGTAAGTGTTATTGTTGGCGCCGGCGCCGCGTGGTTTGGTTTATATTTAAATAGCAGCAAGGACGAATAAAGATGTATCAGCATCACATACAATTAACAACCTTAGAGAAGTTAGACACCAATACAGCTATGGCTTGGTATGAAACTGTTAAACAGTATGGTCCAGAAAATAATATCCAACCTTATTATTCCGGTGATTTAAAAGTAGCTATGGAATATGGGACCAGGGACGATGATGAAATGCCCAACGTCTATACTGTTCCACTACAACGTGATTTAACTACTGATGAAACAATGTTTATTGTTCAAGCATGGGAATATTTGTACAATGGCGATTTTGATATAGAAATTTCAAATCAATATAACGCTGACGCATTTGGTGATTTTGAAAACAATATTGAAATCGACGAAGATATTAAAGCGCAAGCTATTAATGACATGGGAAAATGGAGCCACAACCGTTGGGTCGATGCACAAATTTCAGAAGGTTGGAGAGCTGGAAATTATTATAGTAGTAAAGAAAAAACTCATCCAGCTCTTAAAAATTGGGACTTGCTACCAGAGTCTCACAGACGTTCGCCACAGTTTACAAATCAAGACATACTTGAATGGCTACAAAAGAATAAAATAATCTAATGATATTTTTGGAGATTATACTTTCAGTACTATTAATGACTTTATGGTTTTGGATAGTACTTACAGTAGCCAAGCGAACAGTGGGCAAGGAAGCTACTCTAATTCAAATGTTTCTTTTTTTAACTATTGCTGGACCAGTCGGCTGGGCAACAATTTTAATCGTAATAGCTTATTCTAGTGTTGAGAGTATATATAAATTATTCGGAAAATAACTTATATTTCTTAATTTTATGTAGTAATAATGTCCTGCCTATTCCTAGTGATAATGCGGCTTTTGTTCTATTATTTTTATAAGTCATCAATGCATCTATAATAGCTTGTTTTTCTATATGTTCTAAATGTTTAGATAATGTCTCTTCTTGTTGTTCTGGAATTAAAACATTATCGCACCAATATACCATTGCATCCCAAACTTCATCCGTGTCTTGTTTATTGTTCATGATAAATACCTTTCTAGTAATTAACACTAATGTAAATATATTTACATCTCCCCATAAATAACTTTATATATAACTATCATATTAGGGAGAAGCATATTATGAATGTATTTATTCGAACACTATTTGTTGTAGCTGTTATCTTCACTTCCACTTCATCGTATGCGGAACCAATTGTAACAGACAGTACAAGTAACAGCACAGTAACAACAAATGGCAATAATAAAACTACAGTGAACAGTCCGCCGCCAAGCGCAATATCACCAAGCATTAACGGTAGTAATGCAGATTTGTGTACAGTTGGTGCAAGTGGCGCAGTACAAACACAAATACTTGGTGTTAGTGCAGGTATGACAACAACAGATAAAAATTGTGAGAGATTAAAGTTAGCCAAAACTATGTATGACATGGGCATGAAGGTTGCGGCGGTCAGTATTATGTGTCAGGATGAACGTGTATTTGATGCTATGGAAATGGCAGGTACTCCTTGTCCGTTCCTAGGAAAGATTGGCGAAGAAGCACAGGATGCATGGGGTTCACCAAGACCAAAAGCGCGTCCTACTAACATAACTGACCGTGAGGATGAAAAAGATGAAACTACGAAGACCGTTCTTCAAACTATTGGCGGCGCTTTGCTTATCCTTCTATTGTTATAATTTAGCATCAGCAGAAACCTCTACCACTGATATATACACATCGTCCCCTGATGATGGATCATTTTCCTACGACAGTAATTGTCCTGCAGGCATGAGCAATGCATACGTCATGGATGTGGGGTACACAAGCGATGGCAGCAAATCTTCTGGTGCAACTGCAATCGCATTCGGTGCATGTTACGATACATTTGCACTAACATACACAATCAATCAGTTATTATCCGAGCAAGGTATCAGTGTAGATAAAATACACTACGGCTGGAAATACATGAATGGTTGTTTCAATGTCACTGATCCTGAAACTGGACAACGGATATGGTGCGCCGAAAACATAGAAGATCGTGTTGACGAAAATGGACAACCATACGGTGTTTATGCTGACCAAATGGATACACTGATAGTTGAAGTAGAGATTACAGATGCAAACGGCAATGTAATTGAAACAAGAACGTATGACTACGAAACATGGTATCACTGGGCAGAAGCAAATCCACATAGTAGCGCAGAAGTATATTTGGACGGTGCTTACTGGCAAATAGAAGAAGACTTTATTCAACTATATGACCATACTAATAATACAGGTACAATTTACACCCCAGATAGTTTAGGAGATGCAAACTTTAGAGTAATGTCCAAAGATGGTGGTTATTGGGAAGGATATTATGGACCAATAGTTAGAGACGGACAAATATGGTTTACATATAGAACTAACCCTTGCAATGATACAGCGATGTATGACCCAAGCTGTCCAGGCTATGCAGAAGCATATGCTACATATGAATACGACAACAATTGTAGTGCTAATGCTACTTACGACCCAGGTTGTCCTGGATATGCAGATTCATATTACGAACAGCAATGTAGTGCAGATCCGCTTTATGATAGTGGATGTAGTGGTTATGCAGATGCATATTATGAACAACAGTGTAGTAATGATCCACTATACGATAGCGGATGTTCTGGGTACGACACCGCATACTACGAACAGCAATGTAGTGCTAATCCGTTATACGATAGTGGATGTTCTGGGTACGACACCGCATACTACGAAC
>Ga0213861_10002766_pt1 | contig 14822 bp, 13 predicted proteins | sample PICome_4_FD_160110 | JGI IMG/M metagenome (GOLD analysis project Ga0213861, IMG submission 160110) | Coastal seawater microbial communities near Pivers Island, North Carolina, United States - PICO131 | ecosystem: Environmental > Aquatic > Marine > Coastal | place: USA: North Carolina... | reverse complement strand
ACTGCAATTGCAAACCAGCGACGTTACTGCGTGACACGCGCGTCAGTTGCACCAAGAGAAACAAGATGAGCGGCCGATCCGGTCAGTGCGGCATAGTCATCTTCGATAACATGGACCGCAAAATTGCTCATGAAGCCGGCAAACCTGCCTTTGTCACGAAACGCGTCACCAAAACCAAACGCATTTAGGTGCGGCGCAAAGGCGCGGGCCACGCCGCCAGCCAAATAGACGCCACCAAAGGGAAGTTGAATAAGGGATAGGTTGCCGCAAACGGTACCCAAAATCCGCGTAAATAGACGTGCGGCATCTGCGGCGCGTGGATCGCTTCCGTCTGCGCAAGCGGACATGATATCTTGGGCTGCCGCCTCGCGGGGATCATCGGCTTCTTTTCCCAAGAACGCATAAACACGTTCGAGACCGCGACCAGAAAGAACATCTTCGACAGCCGGGAAACCATGCGCAGTTGAGACAAACTGGCACAGGCGCAGCTCCATCTCGTTTCGGATCGGAAGGTTTGCGTGTCCGCTTTCAGATGGCGTAACAACACGGCCATGTTCCAGATCAAAAACCGGTGCAGCGTTAAACCCTGTACCAACACCAATAACGAGTTTTGCCGCATTCGGATTGCTGTCGGGGCCTTCAAGGATCGTCCGCACATTAGCAGGATCAATATGTCCAAGCGCGTGACCCTGCGCTTGCAAATCATTTAGGATCGCAACTGTTTTTGCCCCAGTAGCCCGCGCGAGCGTTTCTTTGTCGATCGTCCAGTCAAGGTTCGTCATCGTGGCGGACCCATCGCGGACGGGACCTGCAACAGCCACGCATGATGCGACCGGATCAACATCGCCTTCGTCTTCGACATAGCGACGCAGCACCGATTCGAGGCCCGGAAACGCGGTATTTCGATAGCGGCGGATCGTATTTTGGATGACTTGGCGGCCGTCAGCAAGTGCGACTCGCGTGTTTGTGCCGCCGATATCGGCGACGAGCGCATAGGTATTTTTTGGATGTGTCATAATGTTCCTCAGCGCGCGATTGCAGATTTGAGCGCGTGATAAGATGCTTTTGGCGTGCGCTTCAAGGTTTCAAAATCGACGTGGATCATGCCAAAACGTTTTTCATATCCAAAAGCCCATTCGTAGTTGTCCAGAAGTGACCAGTAAAAGAAGCCCTTTACGTTTGCACCATCAGCAATCGCGCGTTTGGCAGCCAGGATATGATCGGACACGAACTTCATCCGCACGGGATCAAAAACCGCGCCGTTTTCGATTTTATCATCCCACGCCATACCGTTTTCAGTCACATAAATTGGGAGGTCGCCAACATAATCCTGCGCCAAACGGGTCAAAAAACTGTGCAGTCCATCTGGGTAAATCTCCCAGCCCATCTGCGTTTTGTCGCCGGGACCTTCGTCTGATTGGATATGCGGCCAGACGGCATTCGTATCGGTCGTAACCTTGTGGCGGGTGTAGTAGTTTACGCCCAGAAAATCGATTTCCTGACTAATCTCTGCCATGTCGTCTTGCCAGTTGTCTGGCATATGGGCTTCAAAACCGGCAAGTGCCTCTGCGGGGTAGCTGCCTTTTGTGATCGCTTCGACGAACCAGCGGTTCATTATCGCGTCCCATGTGGCGGCAGCAGATGCGGCCTGTGCGCTGTCATCTGCGGGTTCGGTGTGATCGAAGTTGAGGACGACACCACAGTTGTCCATCCCTTTGGCGCGCAAACGTGTCATCGCCACCCCATGCGCCAGATTAATGTGATGCATTGCGCGTGCCGTTGCCCGAATATCGCGCAAGCCCGGCGCATGATGCCCCAAAAAGTGCGAAAGATACGCCACACACCAAGGTTCGTTGACCGTCGCAATGGACGTCACCCGGTCGCCAATCCGGTCGGTAATCACATCCGTGAAATCACCGAAAAGCGCACAGGTATCACGGTTTTGCCAGCCACCTTTGTCAGCCAACGCAGATGGTAATTCCCAATGATAAAGCGTTTGAAAGGGCTGCAGACCACGTTCCAGCATCGCGTCAACCAGCCTGTCGTAATAATCAAGCCCCTCTGGATTGGGGGTGCGCCCATCGGGCATGACCCGCGCCCAAGACGTTGAAAAACGGTAAGCATCCATGCCTGCATTTTTAAGCAGATCAAGGTCTTCACCGTAGCGGTGATAGTGATCGCAAGCTAAATCGCCATTTTCGGCGCGCACAACATTGCCAGGTCCTGCAGCGAACGTATCCCAGTGGGTCGGGCCTGCGCCGCCAAATTTGTGGCCTTCGATTTGATATGCAGCCGTAGCTGCCCCAAAGATGAAATCTTGCGGGAAATCAGAGCGTTTGAAATCCATTTTAGTCCTTTCTGGGGGCAGGGCCGGTTGACGACCCCAACATCAATTCAGCCTCGAGCAATTCGTTTGGCAAAGGCATCAACGGATCGGCGATCGTCGCAAGCAGCATCTGGGCCAAGCGGCGACCTGCCTCGCGAACCGATGACCGTGTTGCTGTGAAAATCGGCTCATCGCCGCCGTTTTGTAGATATGACAAGACGTCGTCGTGGGTCACGACCGACACGTCTTTGCCCATGACCAACCCGCGTTCTTCGATGGCGCGGCGTACGCCAAGCGCGCTGATCAACGACGAACATAGTACTGCGGTTGGTGCGTCCGGACATTCCAGCATTTCGCGGGTGGAATGATAGCCGAATATTTCGGTCATTTCGCCAGAGCGCATGATGGACGGGTCGACAGCGATCTGATGAGACTGCAACGACGCACTATAGCCATCGCGCCGTCTATGGGCAAAATCCATATCCTCTAGACCATTGATTAACGCAATGCGGCGATGACCCAGATCGAACAAGAAATCTGTTGCCCGTTCAAACGAACGCCGGTTGTTCACGTCAAGCCATGCATAAGGTAACTTGCAACCTGATGCCCGTCCGTGCACCGCGAAAGGCAGGCCGATATCATGAAGAAACGGGATGCGTGCATCGTCCATGCGGGGGCCATGCACAATGACGCCGTCAACGGCGCGGCGTGATTTCAGCCCTTGGTAAACTTGTTCTTCATCTGCGTCCGCGACGATCGACAGGACCATTTCATAGCCTTCTTTGGCGTAAGCCTCGCCTGCGCCAGCGATAAAGTCGCCAAAAATGGGGTTTACCATTTCATGTTTGCTCGAAACGGGGATCACATGGCCAATCGCCAGCGCCTTGCCGGTGGCAAGACCTTTGGCACGTGTGCTGGGGGTATAGTTGTGGGTGCGTGCGGCATCTTGAACGCGCTGTCTTGTACGTGTGCTGACCTCTGGATAGCCATTTAGCGCACGGCTCACCGTGGTTTGACTTAATCCCAGAATCTGCGAAAGTTCTTTAAGGTTCATAGCGACAACTGTGCGTTCAAAGCGCTTTAAGTGTAAAGGTGTGTGCCCAAAATGGTTGAGCCAAAGTGGCAGCGTAATCGTTTCAGTATCATGATTTATAAAGATTCCAACCATTAAATTAGCGCTAACAATGCTCTGTTGACAGGGAGGATGAGTTCTAAGATGCTATAAAAATCCAAAGCGCTTTGGGAGTGATTCCAATTGCGCTTACTGGGAGTAAACGCACGCTCGCGTGCAAAAGAAGTCACGCATCACCTTGGTGCGATTGGGAGGAAATTCAATGAAAACGAAACTGTTAGCCACAGCGGCAGCGGTTGCACTGACGGCAGGTGGCGCCCACGCAGGCGGCCATTTGGACGGCGTGCAAATCACTGTTTCAGGCACATGGCTTAGCCCTGAAGCCGAAATCGTAAACGAAATCTTTGACCTGTTCGAAGAGCAAACTGGCGCTGAAGTAAGCTATGTCGGTTCTGACAGCTTTGAGCAGCAGGTCATCATCGATGCCGAAGCTGGTTCAGCGGCGAACATCTCGGTGTTTCCACAGCCCGGTTTGGCGGCAGACCTTGCATCACGCGGTTTCCTGACACCTTTGCAGGACGATTCAGCTGACTGGATCCGTGAAAACTATGCAGCGGGTCAGTCTTGGGTAGATCTGGGCACATACGCAGACGAGAACGGCAATGATGAACTGTACGGTATGTTCTTCCGCGTCGATCTGAAGTCTCTTGTTTGGTACAGCCCAGAGAACTTTGAAGATGCAGGTTACGAGATTCCAACGACCATGGAAGACCTCAAGACCCTGACAGATCAAATCGTTGCAGATGGCGAAACACCTTGGTGTATCGGTCTGGGTTCCGGTGCGGCCACAGGTTGGCCCGCAACTGACTGGGTCGAAGACATGCTGCTGCGCACACAGCCACCAGAGGTTTATGACGCATGGGTTTCAAACGAATTGCCGTTTGACGCACCAGAAATTGTAGCTGCTATCGAAGAGTTCGGCGCATTTGCACGTAACGACGCATATGTCGCTGGTGGCGCTGGTGCAGTTGCAACGACAGACTTCCGTGACAGCCCAAAGGGCATGTTCTCTAGCCCGCCACAGTGCTACATGCACCGTCAGGCTTCGTTCATTCCGGCCTTCTTCCCAGAAGGCACATCGGTTGGTGAAGACGTCGATTTCTTCTACTTCCCTGCTTATGAAGGCAAAGACCTTGGTTCCCCAGTTCTGGGTGCCGGTACTCTCTTTGCGATCACGAACCCTGGTGATGGCGTTCAAGAGCTGATCGAATTCCTGCGTCAGCCTGCTGCGCATGAAATCTGGATGTCTTACGGCGGCTTCCTGACACCACACACTGGTGTTGATCCTGCGAAATTTGTTGATGACACATCACGTGGCCTGAACGAAGTTCTGCTGGGTGCGACGACCTTCCGTTTCGACGGTTCTGACCTGATGCCGGGCGCAATTGGTGCCGGTGCGTTCTGGACAGGTATGGTTGACTATGCCGGTGGCGCAGCTGCGGCTGACGTCGCTTCTGGTATCCAGAACTCCTGGGACGCAATCAAGTAAGCGGTAATGCTTGCTAAGAATTGGGATGATCCGGCGAATGCGTCGGGTCATCCCCCATAAAAACATAGCCTAGGGGGAGAGGACTATGAATCCTGCATTTCAGGGACTTCTGACGATCATCATCGGTGTCGGTGGTTGTATCGGTTACTTCTATTTTTCCAACCAGTTTCTCGACAAAGTGCTGTACCCTGCCAAAGGGCCCAAGGCCGGTCATAATATCAACCGCGCCAACCAAATCCGCCCTTGGCTATTTCTTTTCCCTGCGATGTTTGCCTTGGGTCTCTACCTTGCATATCCCGTCTTTGCGACGCTGTGGTATTCAGTCACGGACCGCGATCAGGGGGGGGCGTTTGTGGGCCTCGCGAATTACCGCCAAATGGCCGATGATCCCAAGTTCTGGGAAGCTCTGAAAAACAACATGCTTTGGCTATTGATTGTGCCCGCCGCATCGACCGCTTTTGGTCTGTTGGCAGCCCAATTGACCGACCGCATCTGGTGGGGCTCTTTTGCCAAATCCCTGATCTTTATGCCGATGGCGATTTCCTTCGTCGGTGCGGCTGTTATTTTCAAGCTGATCTACGACACACGCCCTGTTGATCAAAGCCAGATTGGTGTGATGAACGCGGTCTGGCTGCAATTTGAGGGCGGGATTGGATCATTCCTGATCTTGCGGCTTTTGCCCGGTTTGTTGATGATTTCTGCCGCTGCCGCTGCCCTTTATGTTGCCTATTCACAGGTCACCACTGCGATGGAGAAACGCGGAACAGCGTTTATCCTTCTGGTGCGCGGCGTGTTCATCGCGGTGCTGGTTTGGATTGCTTATAGCACACTTGCGCTGGCACTTGGGGCCTTCACGAAAACATATCCTTACGGTGTGCCGCAGCAGTGGTTGACGATCCCGGGATGGAACTCGTTCTTGTTGATGATTGTTCTGATCTGGATTCAAACTGGTTTTGCGATGGTGATCCTGTCTGCTGCGTTGCGCGGTATTCCAGAGGAAACGATTGAAGCCGCTATCGTCGATGGTGCGAACCCGTTCCAAGTGTTCTTCAAGATCAAGATGCCGCAGATTTCGGGTACCATTGTCGTGGTCTGGACGACCATCACGCTTGTTGTGCTCAAGGTCTTTGACATCGTGTTTGCGATGACCAACGGTCAATGGGAAACGCAGGTTCTTGCGAACTTCATGTACGACAAATTATTCCGCGCCAACGATTGGGGTGTGGGTTCTGCCAGTGCGATGGTGATCATGCTGCTCGTCAGTCCGATCCTTGTCTGGAATGTTTATAATGCCCGTAAGGAGATGCGCTAATGGACGGTATGGTTGGAAGCAAATCGTCCCTGTCATGGGCCGTGAATATATCCGTGGTATTGCTAGTGATGTTGTGGCTGTTCCCGACGGTCGGTCTGTTGGTGTCATCGTTCCGGACCACTGACCAGATCAGCAGCAATGGCTGGTGGCAGTCGCTGTTCCCAACGGAACAGAATGTCAGCTTGCGCACCGTTGATCCCGATGAAGATGGTGTTCAGCAGCTGGTGAACGGTCTGTACACAGTTGAAGGTAATGTATTTGGCGACACATCAGAGGCCGTGATCAGCGTTTGGGGCGTGTCGTCACGCGCAATCGATAGCTTTGGTCCCGGCGATACAGCGGATCTGGGCGAGGGCGAAAGCATCACCGTGCAGGTCGATGGATCATACGTCTGGACCGGTGCATCTGAATTGTCGGGCAGGGGCCAACGCGTCTTTGCCACGGCTGAAACCCCGCCAGAGTTTACGACTGACAACTACCGAACTGTGCTGGTGGACGGGAACACGACGGACAGCATGGCCAAAGCCTTCTTTAACACGCTGACCGTGACAATCCCCGCGACGATCATCCCAATTGTGATTGCGGCTTTCGCGGCTTACGCGCTGGCTTGGATGGACTTCCCTGGGCGGTCAATCTTGATCGCGCTGGTTGTTGGATTGCTTGTTGTACCGCTGCAACTGGCCCTTATTCCGCTGTTGCGGCTGCATTTGGGCATAGGAATCGGAAAGGGCTATTTGGGTGTATGGCTGGCCCATACCGGCTTTGGCCTTCCGCTCGCGATTTATCTGTTGCGAAATTATATGGTCGGCTTGCCGCGCGATATTATCGAAAATGCAAAGGTCGACGGCGCGACGGATTTCCAAATCTTCACCAAGATTATTTTGCCGTTGTCGTTCCCTGCATTGGCGTCATTCGCGATCTTTCAGTTCTTGTGGACTTGGAACGACTTGCTGGTGGCGAAGGTGTTCTTGATTGATGCGACGGGTCAAACCACCGTTATGACCAACCAGATCGTCGAACTTTTGGGCACAAGAGGCGGCAATTGGGAGATCTTGGCGACGGCTGCATTCGTGTCGATTTCGGTGCCTTTGGTCGTATTCTTTGCGATGCAGAAATACCTTGTGCGCGGCTTGCTGGCTGGCTCCGTAAAATAAGAAATGTCGCCCCGGTTTTTCCGGGGCAACACCACTCCACGCGCAGTTTCTTGGCCGAGGCCAATGCTGCACAATGACAGGAACGACCCTATGACGACGGCACTTGCGACCAACACTGAAATGGCAACGGACAAAGATTGGTGGCGTGGTGCCGTGATCTATCAGATCTATCCGCGCAGCTTTCAAGATAGCAATGGCGATGGCATTGGGGATCTGTTGGGCATCGTTCAACGTTTGCCGTATATCGCGTCGCTGGGTGTAGATGCGATATGGATATCGCCGTTTTTCATGTCGCCGATGAAGGACTTTGGCTACGACGTTAGCGACTATTGCGATGTTGATCCGATGTTCGGCAGCTTGGCTGATTTCGACGCCGTTGTCGAAACAGCGCACCGCTTTGGCATCCGCGTGATGATCGATCTGGTGCTGAGCCACACAAGCGACCAACATAGCTGGTTTGGAGAAAGCCGCGCAGATCGCACCAATGACAAGGCCGACTGGTACGTCTGGTCAGATCCCAAACCTGATGGCACGCCGCCAAACAACTGGCTGTCGATCTTTGGTGGTTCCGCTTGGCAGTGGGACGCGCGGCGCGAACAGTATTATATGCACAATTTTCTAGTGTCCCAGCCTGACCTGAATTTCCACGCGCCTGCCGTCCAAGAGGCGCTGCTTGATGTGGCCCGTTTCTGGCTGAACCGTGGTTGTGACGGGTTCCGTCTGGATACGATCAACTTCTACACACACGATGCGCAGTTGCGCGATAATCCTGCCTTGCCGCCCGAAAAACGCAACGCGACGATTGCGCCATCGGTGAATCCCTATAACCACCAAGAGCATCTTTATTCCAAGAACCAACCCGAAAACATCGACTTCCTGCGCAAGTTGCGAGCGGTCATGGAACCCTACGGTGCTGCCGCCGTTGGCGAAGTGGGGGACGCGCAATTGGGGCTTGAGATTATGGGCCAGTACACCGCTGGCGATGACCTGATGCAGATGTGCTATGCCTTTGAATTCTTGGCGAAAGATCAGCCAACTGCGGCACGCATTACGCAAGTTATGAACAAGGTCGACGACGTTGCAGCAGACGGCTGGGCCTGCTGGGCATTTTCCAACCACGATGTGATGCGTCACGCGAGCCGCTGGGATTTGACACCCGCCGCACAGCGCATGTTTGCGACATTGATCCTTTGCTTGCGTGGTTCCGTGTGCCTCTATCAAGGCGAAGAACTGGGCCTGCCAGAGGCAGATGTTGCGTTTGAAGACCTGCAAGACCCATACGGCATCGAATTCTGGCCAGAATTCAAAGGCCGTGATGGTTGTCGCACCCCGATGGTTTGGGAAAGCAGCAATCAAAACGGTGGTTTCTCGGCTGCGAAACCTTGGTTGCCAGTCGCGTCAGAACATCTGCATATGTCCGCTGCTGCCCAAGAGGACGAACCAGGCGCGTTGCTGCATCATTACCGCAAAGCAATCGCGTTCCGTCATGCTCATGAGGCGCTAAGTACCGGTGACCACGATGGCGTAAAGGCAACAGGCGATGTGGTCTATTTCACGCGGACTTCAGGGACACAGACAATTTTCTGCGCCTTCAACGTCAGCGAAACACCATCCGATTTCGACCTGCCCAAAGGCAATTGGACCCCGATCGGGGCCGAATTGGGCAGCGCACATACATCCGCAGACGGGAGACTGCACCTTGGGCCTTGGCAAGTTTGCCTAGCGCTTAAGTCATAAATTTAAGGGGAGTGAGACATGGCTGATCTGAAACTAACGGACGTTGCCAAGACCTATGGCGGTACCGTGGATGTTTTGAAAAACATCAATCTGGATATCAAACAAGGCGAATTGATTGTCTTTGTTGGCCCGTCAGGTTGTGGTAAATCAACGCTTTTGCGCATGATCGCAGGTCTGGAAAGCATCACCGGTGGTGAGCTGCAGATCGACGGTCAGGTTGTGAATGACGTGCCGCCTGCGCAGCGTGGCATTGCGATGGTGTTTCAATCCTACGCGCTGTATCCGCATATGACAGTGCGCGAAAACATGTCTTTTGCGCTTAAGCTGGCTAAGAAATCCACCGCTGAAATCGAAGAGGCCGTTGGCCGCGCTGCAAAAATCTTGCAGCTAGATGAATATCTGGATCGCCTGCCAAAGGCCCTTTCGGGTGGTCAACGCCAGCGTGTCGCTATCGGTCGCTCGATTGTGCGTGACCCGAAAGTCTATCTTTTCGATGAACCGCTCTCGAACCTTGACGCTGCTTTGCGCGTCGCCACCCGGATCGAGATCGCGCAGCTTAAAGAATCGATGCCGAAAAGCACGATGATCTATGTGACACACGATCAAGTTGAGGCGATGACACTTGCCACGCGTATCGTGGTCTTGGCGAACAAAGGCATCGCGCAGGTTGGCACACCCCTGCAATTGTACGAGCGTCCGGAGAATGAATTTGTAGCGCAATTTATTGGCTCGCCTGCGATGAATATTCTGTCCGGCGAGATTGTCGGAACAGGCGCGCAGACCACGATCAAGTTGCATGGTGGAGGGACGGCGATGTCTGCGGTTCCGACGACGGATGCAGACAAGGGTCTGAAGGTGAACATTGGTGTGCGCCCAGAAGATTTGCTGGAGACAGCCGAAGGTGCGGACTACCTGTTCGAGGGCAATGTGAATTTCACCGAAGCCTTGGGTGAGGTGACATTGCTTTATTTTGAACGGATTGGAGACAACGAACCTGTGATCGGCAAACTGCCCGGCATCCATGCTGACCTACGTGGCAAGACCGTGCGTTTGAACGCTGATCCATCAAAGGTGCAAGTCTTCCATAACGGACAATCGCTTTATTACCGCTAAACCCTTTATCTGACCCGTTGCGCTTATCGCGCCGATGTGATGGCATCGGCGCGATTTCTATTTGAGGAAGAACGCGATGCAAACGCCGGTGAATACACTGAAAAATGCACTTAATGCGGGGCAGGTCCAGCATGGGATTTGGCTGACGTCCGGGACGGGGGTATTGGCAGAACTTGCAGGCAACGCGGGCTTTGATTGGTGTTTGATTGACGGCGAACATGGCCCCAACACGGTGTCAGAGATGCTGCCGCAGCTGCAAGCACTTGCGATTAGCGGCACACCAGCCGTGGTCCGCGTGGCAAATGCAGAGGCTTGGATGATCAAGCAAGCGCTTGATTTAGGCTGCCAGACGGTACTTGTCCCTATGGTCGATGATGCGCAAACCGCGCAAAAGATGGCGCGCGCAATGCGCTATCCGCCGCACGGCAATCGGGGAATGGGTGCTGCGTTGGCACGGGCGACCAGCTTTGGTGCCGTGACAGATTACCCCCATACTGCAAACGATCAGGTGTGTCTGCTGGTGCAAGCAGAAAGCGCACAAGCGATTGATAATATTGATTCTATTGCCGCGACACAGGGTGTTGACGGTGTGTTTATCGGGCCTGCGGACCTATCTGCTGACATGGGCTATCCAGGGCAGCCGGATCACCCGAAAGTTGAGGAAGCGATAGATCACATGATAGCGCGCACAGTTGCGGCGGGCAAAATTGCAGGCATCATCACCTTTGATGAAAGTCGTGTGAACGAATACGCCGAGAAAGGTGTGACCTTCCTCGGCGTTGGTTGTGACATGTTCGCTCTCAATACCGCAATGCGCGGCTTGGCTGCGCGAATTAAGACCTAGCCACGACGGCGACGGCCAGTGCGGGCACGGCCTTCGCCTTCTTTTGGGGCGACGCGGTTGAATTTAATCCATTCCGACCCTGATGCATCGTTGTTCGTTAGGAAATTGGCTGCGCGGATCGCTTCCATTTCTTTGCCAGCACGCGGCAGTGTTGATCCCATCCCGAACAGGGTCACGAACATCTCATCGTCCATGTCTTCCGGGAGAATGATGCCTGCCGCTGCAATCTCTGCCCGCTTTTCTGCAATTTTCAGAGGACCAATTGGAAGGGCGACGGGGTTCATAATCGCGGACGTCATGCCTGCTGTCATCGCCATCGGCAAGAACGCGTTGTTTATTCCGTGGCGGTTTGGCAAGCCAAAGCTGATGTTGGATGCGCCACATGTCGTGTTAACACCCAGCTCCTCGCGCAGGCGGCGCACGAGTGTGAAGACCTGCAAACCGGCGGTGCCCATTGCGCCAATTGGCATCACCAGCGGATCGACCACGATGTCATGGGCAGGGATGCCAAAATCAGCGGCGCGTTCGACGATCTTTTTGGCAACAGCGAACCGCACGTCAGGGTCTTCGGAAATGCCAGTGTCGTCGTTCGAGATCGCAACGACGGGAACATTGTATTTCTTGACGAGGGGCAGCACCAATTCCAGTCGCTCTTCTTCGCCAGTCACGGAGTTCAAAAGCGGGCGACCTTCAGCAGCGGCTAGTCCGTTTTCTAGCGCACCGGGGACAGAGCTGTCGATGCACAATGGCACATCTACAATCGCCTGCACGCGCATAACCATTTCACGCATAAGCGGAGGCTCAACGAAGTTGTTGTCCGCATAGCGCGGGTCTTCGGCCATTTTATTCGAGAAAACAGCGCCAGAGTTGATATCAAGAATGTTCGCGCCTGCAGCGACCTGCGCAATCGCGTCAGCCTCGACCCGCGAAAAATCGCCGCGTTCCAGTTCTTCGGCCAAGATTTTGCGGCCCGTTGGGTTGATCCGTTCACCGATCACGCAAAAGGGTTGGTCGAACCCGATGATGGCAGTCTTGGTTTTAGATTCGACAATCGTGCGTGTCATGGGTCGTCCTTAGGATTGAGAAGCAGGGATAGCGGACGCGCCGCCATTTGCGATGGCCCAGTTGGCGTTGGTTTTGATGCCGCCAAGTGGGAAAAAGTGAACGTGGGTGATGTTGAAATCGGGGTTGGCGGCCTTGTGCGCGGCAAGTTCGCTCAGAACTTCTGTCGGTTCAAACGGGAGCAATAATTTGGTCACATCCTTGGCACGTTTCTGAAGAACCTTCAGCGACGGGCCGACGCCGCACGCAATGGCGAATTTGATCAAGGTCTGCAGTTTGGCAGGACCCGCGATACCGATGTGAATTGGCAAGGTGATCCCGGCCGCCTTGATGGCATCGGCCCATGCAATGATCGGGCCTGCCTCGAATGCGAATTGGGTGGCCAAGGCCATTCGCGCGTCGGAGGTGTCCGCGAACGTCTGCTTCCACCGCAGCGCGTCCATGACAAGGGTGTTTCCGCCGTCTTTGTCGATGTCGCGGTTGCCTTCGGGGTGGCCTGCGACGTGCAGGTGTTTAAAGCCAGCTTTGCCAAACTGCCCGGTTTCCAAAAGCTGCATCGAGGAATGGAAATCCCCAAACGGTTTATCGACGCCGCCTGCGAGCAACAGCGCCTGATCGACGCCAGCCTCGCCTTGATAGCGCGCGATCCAATCAGCTAGCGTTGCTTCGTCTTTGATGATGCGGGCGGGGAAGTGCAGCATGACTTTGTACCCGTCTGCCGACAGTCGCTTGGCGGTGGCGACCATTTCTTCAATTGGGGTACCTTCAATGTGGGCGACGTACACGCGGGTGCCTTTGGGCAGCAACGCGGTGAAATCTTCGACCTTTTCTGCAGTGCGCGGCATGACCTCGATGGAATAGTCTTGCAGCAACATTTCGACCTGCGGGTTCACAGGTGTCTCGATCGGGGTTTTGGATTTACCAAATGAAAGCAATGACATGGAAAGGCTCCGAACTAGGTTGATGGGGCTGAAGCCCAGCCATCATTGGCGATAAGGATCTTGATCCGGTCAAGATCGAATTCAGCATCGATTTTGGCAACCATAGTTTCGGCGGCTTCTTGATCTGACCCATCAACAGGGACAGGATCAGCTTTGCGAAAACCTTCGATGTAGGCATCGGATTCAGCGGCACCTGATTTCATCGCAGCGCGGTCAATAGCTTGTTCAAACCGTTCGGGCAAAGGCAGCTTGGTGCCGCGGCGACCACGGCCCACAATAACCTGCGCTGGCATGTCACGCCAATAAACAACAGTAACGTCAGCCATTTGATTCTCCCTCGTGCTTGTTGTGTCCGTTCTATCATCCACTTGCGCCGTCCGATGTCGGTTTTCGACATGCCAGACGCAGCCAGCGACTGCCCGTCATAGCTAGCGGGTGCCACGAAGACGGGCTAGTCGCACGCGCCGTCAAATTCCTCATCTTCTTTATGCGTCAGATTGTCGAAACCAATCACAAGACTTGTGCAAAGTCGAACGGCGACATAGCTTGGGGATAACTTGAAAATGGAGGGCGTGATTATGACGCCCAAGCGTCCCAACGGTGCGGGCGTGTTCCCTAAAGCGGTCGAGACCCCCGCGCCAACATCGCCTGATCCGGCGCAGCTTTATGCCGCTTTGGATTTGGGCACGAATAGCTGTCGCATGCTTGTTGCCCAACCAAAGGGCAGCCAGTTCCATGTGGTCGACAGTTTTTCAAAGTCTGTGCAGCTGGGCCATGGCCTTGAAAGCACGGGCCGTTTGTCGCGTGCATCTATGAACCGCACAATTTCAGCGATGCGGATTTGTCGCGAAAAGCTGAAACGCCACGGCGTGCAGCGCATGCGTTTGGTTGCGACTGAAGCGTGCCGGCGTGCGCTGAACGGGGATAACTTTATCGCCCAAGTCCGCCGCGAAACCGGTCTTGATCTTGAGATTATCAAACCCGAAGAAGAAGCCCGCTTAGCGGTGATTTCCTGCGCGCCTTTGGTCAGCATGAATACCGAACAGCTGTTGGTTGTCGATATCGGCGGCGGCTCTACCGAGCTGGTCTGGATTGATCTGACCCATGTGCCCAAACGCGAAAGACCTCGTGCGATCATGCGGCTACACGCCGGATTTAAATCTGACCCGGGCCCTTTTGCAGCTGCCAAAGTGGTGGATTGGATTTCCGTGCCGTTGGGCGTGGCTACCTTGCGTGACCAATTTGCCGATGTCGAAGATGATGCCGCGCGATTTGCCTTGATGAGCTGGTTCTTCGAGGAAAACCTAGAAGAGTTTTCACCCTATGCGGCGGCCCAAGCCCGCGAGGGGTTTCAGATCATTGGCACCAGCGGCACGGTAACAACAGTTGCGGCTAGCCATCTTGGCTTGAAACGCTATGACCGGACCAAAGTGGACGGGTTGCGGATGACCTCTGATCAAATTGACACAGTGATCCGCGAGTATCTGACGTTGGGTCCAGAAGGGCGGCGCGCTGATCCGCGCATTGGCAAGGACCGGCAAGCACTGATCATGTCAGGATCGGCTATTTTACAGGCGTTGATGCGACTTTGGCCGACGGATCGGCTGTCTGTGGCCGACCGTGGGCTTCGCGAAGGGCTGCTTTATGCGCAGATGTCTGCGGATGGGGTCTTGGAAGATACCCCGTTTTAGGGGTAAAGCGCTATTATGGGC
>Ga0213861_10002764_pt1 | contig 14823 bp, 13 predicted proteins | sample PICome_4_FD_160110 | JGI IMG/M metagenome (GOLD analysis project Ga0213861, IMG submission 160110) | Coastal seawater microbial communities near Pivers Island, North Carolina, United States - PICO131 | ecosystem: Environmental > Aquatic > Marine > Coastal | place: USA: North Carolina... | reverse complement strand
CAGCCCACTGACCACTGACCACCATGACCGCCACCAGATTGTTGCCTAGGAACAATCCCGTGACATAACGCGCGCCCGCACGAAATCCAAAGCCCGCCCCCACCCCGGCAGTCGACAGGACCCCCGGACCGGGTGTGATGATCAGAAAAAAGACAGCTGCGGCAAAACCCAACATGACGTATGGTTAGGCGCTTCGTATTCACATCGCAATATGCCGGGCAGGCAGGGATAACTTTCCTAACGTCACTCTGTCGAAACACAAAGCTGCAAGGTCGGTCCATACGCCGGGACGGATACCTCAGGACGTGGCAATCGCCTGTTCGAAGGCGTCGAATGCGTCCACGCTGTTTTGGCACGTCAGCAGGTCCCGCGCCACGGCCGGTGCAATGGTAAAGTGATCATGGCCCAGATGTGCCAATGTCACCATTTGCGCGGCTGAACGCAGTGACGCCACCAATACCTTGCATTCCCGGGCGCTGTTTCGGTTGATCGCGGCCATGGCGCTCAGATGCGCCTCAGCGTCAATCCCCGCTTCCTTCATCCGGCCAAAATAGGGCGCGATAAAATCGGCCCCCAGCGCCTGTGCAACGAACATCTGCTTGGCGTCATAACAGGCCGTCATCAATATGCGCCCGCCCAGTGCCTTTATGGCAGGGGTGGCACGGATCGCATCCTCAACCAGTGGGATTTTGACGATTGTTTCGATGCCCGCAGACCTGCCCGCCTGATAAAAATCCTCGGCCCATTGCAGGTAGCCGGACGGGGGGCCATAGACCTGAGCATAAAATTCCCGTGCGCCCAGATCACGGGCACGCGATGCCATGTTGGCCCAATTGATTGACGGGTAATCAAGCCCCGCCCGCACGGCCAGCAACGGGTTGGTCGTAATGCCATGAAACAGCCCCGTTGGCATCAGATCATCCCATGCCGCAATGTCGGCCGTATCGAGATAAAGCGTCATATCGCCCCGCGCGCCAATGCATCATCAATAGCGCCGGCAGTTGGCGGGTTGCAGCCTGCCTTGGTGCAGTTCAGGCAGGCGGCGAAAACCCCGCGCAGCACCAATGCCTGCAAATGTGCGCTCTGCAACGTTTCAAGGCCCCGCATCGACAAAAGGCCGTGCTGCACCAGATACGCCAGAATGGTCGCCATAAAGGTATCACCGGCACCAATCGTGTCTGACAGGGTATCAAACGCAGGGTTCCTCACCGCGACATGCAGATCACCCGACCAGCATTCAGCGCCCTCTGGCCCCTTGGTCAATGCCACCAGCCGCGCACCGGTCGCGGCGCGCAATGCCTTTGACGCGTCCTGAAGGCTGAGGCCTGGATAGATCCATGCCAAGTCTTCATCGCTCAGCTTGACAATGGATGCCGATGCCAAAAGCCGCATCAGCCGCGCGCGGTAGCCCAGCGGATCATCAATCAGTGAGGCGCGGACATTTGGGTCAAGCGATGTTGTCATGCCTTGGCGCGCTGCCGTATGAAATGCTGTTTCCCACGCCTCCGCATCGTCCCCGCCCGCAAACGCCAAAGAGCCTGCATGAAAATGCGTGGCCCCTTGGGGCATGGTGGCAATGATGCCTTGGGCCGTGACGCATCGCTCTGCGGTGGTGTCACGGTGAAAGACATAAGAGGGCACGCCGTCCTTCAGCGTGACCACTGCGCGTGTCGTAGGTTCAGGTCGGCGGGCACCTGCCAGCGCGACACCTTCATCGGTCAGGTTCTCTGCCAACCTTTGGCCAAAGTCATCGGTCGACACCGGCGTCAGGTAATGCGGCCGCAGCCCTTGCCGGGCAAGTGCAATGGCCACGTTGTAAGGTGACCCGCCCAGACTATCGGTGCACACGACACCGCCATCAGAAGCCGTGGTTTGCACGGTATCTATCAGGTTCTCCCCGCCGATTGTGATGATGGGACCGGCCTGCATTGAAATCTTGCGCCCTCGCTTTGGTGAAAACTGCATGGACAAACCTGCGGCCCAGCAGCGCGGCATCCCCAAGCACAGGCAAGGGGCCGGAAACCTGATAGCCCATCAGCAAAATTGCGACAATCACCTATATCAAAGCCGCCCAGCGCGCGCAGTGCACCCATACCGTTCCTGTATGATATCGCAGTCAAAGCGCCACTGCACAGATCGAAACGATATCCGTCTGGAATGGACGATCCGAAAAATCCTTTTCCTTCTGTCCTGATTTGCCCCAAGGTTGGCCAAAACAAGCGAGGGCTATTCATGTTCAAAGGCGTGATCGGATCCATTGATTTTGACCAGCGCGGTGCCACGTCCGGGGTGATCAGTGTGCCCCATTCCGTTGATCGTTCGCCCTACTACCAGATCCAGATACCCTATTGGCGGATGCATGCCGGCGATGGCCCCTCCATCCTGTTGCTGGGTGCCAATCACGGTGATGAATACGAAGGACCGCTGGTCCTGACCCAGTTCCTGCAAGCAGTGACAGACGATGATGTCGCAGGCTCCATCACGATCTTCCCAAGCCTGAATGCACCGGCGGTCGCGGCGCATAGGCGGTGCTCTGCGCTGGATGGGGGAAACCTGAACCGTTCCTATCCCGGCTCTGCCAGCGGAACGCCCACGGACCAGATTGCCGCTTTCATGGCCGAAGAAATCATTCCACGCCATGATACGGTATTTGATTTTCATGCGGGCGGCACGTCGATGGCGCATGTCGCATGCGGGCTGACGCAAAAGTCGCCAGGCCAGGATATTGATGCCGCAACGAAGGCCGCTTTGAACGCAATGGGTCTGCCCTTTGTCTTCTTGATTGATACGGACGATCACAGCCCCACGGCCATTGGCCAAGCCCGCCGCGCAGGAAAGCTGGCAATCGGCGGGGAATTCGGCGGCGGCGGCAGCCTGACACCGCAATCCGTGAAGGATACGCAGCAGGCCTTGGAAAATGTTCTGATGCATCTGGGCATCTTGAAACGGCGGGTGATCTCTGGCGATCAGAAACCGAAGCCAAAGACGCAATTCCTGTCGTTTAACCGGGCCGAGCTGTTCATCTATGCCACGCAGGCAGGCTGGTGCGAACCGCTGGCAGAGATTGGGGACAGCGTTCGCGCAGGCCAGCCTGCGCTGCGCATCTACAACTTGCTGGCCCCCCAACAGCCCCCCGTTGAACATAGCTTTATGGCTGACGGTGTGGTGCTGGCCCGGCGCCTGCATGCCCATGTAGAGCCCGGTGATTGCCTGTTTGCCCTTGGCGGCACAACGTAAGCTCAGGCCCCTAGCAGCCTCGATATTTCTTCTGAACGCAGGTTCGGGCCAATCGCTCTGCTTTCTGGATTTCCTTGGGCGTCATCTCTTGCGCGATGGCATCTCTGCGCTTTTGGGCCACGTCAAATCCATGTGATGCGGCGATATTGTACCACATATGCGCCAGTGTATTGCTCTGCGCGATGCCATTTCCCTCACGGTACATGGTGGCCAAATTGTTCTGGGCCGGTGCGCTGCCGCGTTGCGATGCGGTCCTGTACCACTTTAAGGCTTTCGCATAACTCTGTCGGACACCACGACCTTTTTCGTACATATATCCAAGGTTGTTCTGGGCAGATAGGCTGTCGCGTTCGGCCGCCAGCCGGTACCACGTGAAGGCCTGAACATGGTCTTGGGCCACCCCCTTGCCATTGTCATACATGCTGCCCAGATTGTTCTGGGCAGATGTATTCCCCTTTTCTGCGGCCAACCGGTACCATTTGACGGCCTTGGCATAATCCTTGGCCACACCGCTGCCTGTATCATACATGTAGCCAAGGTTGGTCTGGGCAAAGACATTCCCCTGCTCTGCCAATGGTCGCCATTCACGCAGGGCCGCCGCATAATCACCCGCCTCGAACGCCGCCACGCCCCTGGCAAAGTCCTGCGCCCAGACGGGCCGCATCGGGAAGAGAGACAGCACGCTGGCCATGATCAATCCAGAAACGAGGCTTTTCATGTGATGCTCCACGAAATCACAGCAGATACTTTTGCCGGCATCCTGCGCCGCCGCACTGAGACACACACCATTTGCAGCGTCTGATTGCAAACCTCAATATGGCAATGTCAGATTAAAGTCCGTTCAAATGCCCGTGTTCGAATGCCCGTGTTTGAATGCCTGTGTTCGAATGTATAAGGTCCGCATCCCCCACGGGGCAGATCACGTCGCAGGGCACCTAAATCTGTTGAGTTCTGGAGAAAGGTGTAGCCATCCCGCCCGATCAAGGCAGCGCAACCTTCGACATCTGCCCTTTGAAGCCAAGGCAAACAATACCATCGGCTTTGTCCTGCGCGGCCTCGCTGGTTGCCCAGCGGCTCCCCACGACCTGGATCAGCATCTTTTGACCGGACAGCGAGGTGGCAAACCCCTTTGCCCGGATCAATCCCAGATTTTCATCGGCAAGGTGGCGCGCAAGATCGTCAACATCGACCCGTTGGTCAGGCGTCAGTGTCATCATTTCCATATTCGCGGTGTGATGATGCGGACCGGATGCCGCGGCCTTTACCAAGAAACTATCCAGCACGGCCTCTGGCACGACATTGCCGTGCTGCGTCTCGATGATCCGGACATTCGGGTTTTGCGCCGCCAGCCAGGCTGATGTCTCTGCCAATGCATCTGCCGCAACCAGATCCGTCTTGTTCAGAATAATGATATTGGCGTCGCTGATCTGCCGCAGCACCGTATCGCCCATGTATTTGTCTTGCGCGCTGTCCCGCAGGGTTTCGGCATCCGCCAGGATCACCACGCCGTCCACATGAAAACCGTCCAACAGCGACACCGACCCGGCAATCGCCCCCGGGATCGCGACGCCAGAGGATTCAATCAGCAAATGGTCCGGGCGCGGGTGCATTTTGGCCATTTCCAGCAGCGCGCCCGTCAGGTCACTGCCGAATGAACAGCACACACAGCCCCCGGCAATGGAAATCAGCGTGTCATCTTCGGCTTCGATCAGGTCCTCGTCGATCGCAAGCTCACCGAATTCATTAACCAGAACGGCCAATCTGACCCCATCGGCGTGCCGCAGAAGGTGGTTGACCATGGTCGTCTTTCCAGCCCCCAGATAGCCACCGATGACAGTGACCGGCAGTGCAGGCATTGCCGATGTCACAGGTCCGCCGCGCAAAAGACGCGGCCACCCGATACCGTGCCCCAGACCCGAACATCCTTGAGGTTGGGGCCCCCGATCTCTGTCGGGTCATCTTCAAGTATGGCAAAATCAGCCTTCTTACCCACCTCGATCGACCCCACCTCATCGTCCATATGCAAAGTATAGGCCGCACCGATCGTGATGGCATATAGCGCCTCTTCAACGGCGATCTTTTCGCTTTCCCCCTGAACCCGGCCAGAGGCGGTGATCCGGTTCACGGCGCACCATGCGGTAAAGAACGGGCCCAGCGGGGTAACCGGCGCATCTGAATGGATGGCCATCGGCACGCCCGTATCCAGCGCGGTGCGGCAGGCATTCATCCGCAGTGCCCGCTCTGGTCCGACGGTCAGGCGGTAATGTTCATCCCCCCAGTAGAAATGATGATTGGCAAACAGATTGACGCACATGCCAAGGTTTTTCATGCGCCGGAACTGCGCGGCATCCGCCAATTGGCAATGCTGCAGGGTAAAGCGGTGATCAGGGCTTGGCACATCAGTCAGCGCGGGGCCAAGCGTGTCCAGAACCATCTCAGTCGCTTCATCGCCGTTGGTATGGGTGTGCACCTGAATACCCGCAGCCAAGGCCAGACGGTACAATTGGGCCAATTGTTCAGGTGCGGTGTACCATAGCCCGTTGGGTGCCCCGTTGTGATAACCCGGCCAGCGCATGCGCGCCGAGAACCCCTGAATGGATCCATCCGCAACCGCCTTGATCCGGCCAAGGCGCAGACGGTCAGTGGCCCGTTTCTTGAGCGCCACGACCTTGTCTACCGTTTCCTTGGCCGTCGCCCCCATAAACATCTGCAAGGGCACGACCCGTGCCGGATAAGTGTCCTCGCCGGTCACGCTCAGCATCGATTCAACGCCGTCGGGCTCAAGCCGTGCGGCCAGATCGGTGATCGTGGTGACACCCGTGCGCACGCAGAGTTTGCCAAAATCGCGCAGGCCTTGCGCGTCGCTGTCGGTCAGTGACCGGTTGAACCCCACATGTACCCCCACCGGTGTCATCGTCTCTGGACCATAAAGTTCGCCCGTCGGATAGCCATCGGCACCCAGGGGAATGCCGGGGTGGTTCAGGCCGGTCTTCATCAAACCGCCAAGCTCCAATGCCTTGGTATTGACGTTCAGGATATGCCCCGAGGCATGCAAGACGCCAATCGGCCGCGTCTGAGAAACGCTGTCCAGATCAGCTCGGGTGACGCGTTTGTTGTCCATATAAATCGGGTCCAGCGACCAGCCCGACAGGGGCGCGTCGGGATCGGTCATTTCGACTTCTGCCAATTTCAGCCGGTCCAGGATCGCGTCGATCGTGCGCGCGCCTTCCCACATCTTGCCGTCCGGGTCCGCGCGATCAAAATAGCCGCAATAGACATAGCGCCACAGTGTACCTTCCATCGTATGGGCATGCCCTTCGACCAGGCCGGGCATCAGGATCTTGTCCGCAAAGGTTTCGTCCAGCTTGTACTCCCCCCAGGTGGCCAGCTCTTCCAGATCGCCCACCCCCAGGATTCGCCCGTCGCGCACGGCCACATGGCTGGCAATCGGCCTGTTGCGATTCATCGTGATGATTTTTCGGGCCGTATAGATTGTGGTGTCGCTCATTGGTGCATCCCTTGTCTGCAAAATGAATTCCGGGGGTGCCCACCAGCCTAAGATGCTTTCCTAAAGGTGAATAATGGTTTTTATTGCTCTATAACTACTATTTTTTATAGGAAGTGGTCCTGATGCATTTCACCTTGAAGCAGTTGAAGTACATTGAGGCGACGGGCCGGCTGGGGTCCATCGCCAATGCCGCCACGGAACTGCATATCTCGCAATCCTCGATCACTGCGGCGATCGGTGCATTTGAACGCCAGATTGGTTATGACCTGTTTGTGCGCACACCGGCCAAGGGCATCAGCGTTACACCGGCCGGTGCAGACGCCATCCGATTGATCAGGGCCTTTATCATCCAAGGCCGTCATTTCGAAGCAGAAGTCATGTCTGTCGGCGGCGATGCTACAGGGTCTGTCCGAATTTCGTGCTATGCAACGGCGGCACCGTCATTTCTGCCGCCCATCTTGCAGAACTTCAAATCCACATACCCAGACGCCTCCATCAAACTCCTTGAGGGGAACATGGAAGCGACCATTTCCTACCTGACGAATGGAGAGGCCGATCTTGCCTTTACCTATGATGAAATGGTGGGGAACGGGCATGAGTTTACCCCTTTGTTCAAGGCAGCCCCCTATGCGCTTATGGCGGCTGATGATCCGCTTGCAAACGGCACATCAGTCAGTATGGCAGATCTGGCAGAGCGCCCGATGGTGCTGCTGGACCTGCCACGGACCAAAGATTACTTCATTGGAATGTTCGACCAATTGGGGTTGAAACCCACGCTCGCCCATTCCACCCGCTCTGCTGAAATTGCCCGCGCCTTGGTGTCGGGCGGATATGGCTATTCGATCTTGAATATTTGCCCCCCGGACTATCGACGCGACGATACAAGGTTTAGAACCCTGCCGATCAGCGACAATCTGCGCGCACCGGTTTTTGGCATCATCACGATGTCCGGCATGCGCCAGCCCAAGATCGTGGAGGCCTTTGTTCAGCAATGTGTCAGTCTGGCACAGGCTGGTGCCTTTGACGATATAACTGTTCATTGACCGCTGATAACCACACAAAATAGGGCATAGAACCCTATTTAAACTGTTTTGTGTCGGAAAATGCTTGATCTAAGCTTTTTGCAGAAGACCAAAAAGCCGAAAAAACAGGGAGCAATTTCAATGAACAAAATACTTAAAGGCTTGGCATTGGCAGCGGCGGTTACGACGTCACTGACCGGTTTTGCCCAAGCCGAAGAGCCCAAGCAGGGCGGCACCTTGATCACGGTGCTTGGATCGAATGTCAGAAACCTTAACTCAGCCGTTCAATCCGGCATTGTAACGGGTTTCCCCGGTGCGCAGCTTTTCGCGTCGCCCTTGCGCTATGATGAGGACTGGACCCCACAGCCCTATCTGGCACAGAGCTGGGAAATTTCCGATGACGGGCTGACTGTCACCCTTAATCTGGTCACGAATGCAAAATTCCATGACGGGACACCCATCACGTCAGAGGATGTCGCGTTTTCCGTTGAGGTCATCAAGGAAAACCACCCCTTCAAGTCGATGTTTGCACCTGTCGAAAGTGTCAGCACACCGGATGCGCATACTGCTGTCTTGAACCTGTCAAAACCGCACCCCGCCTTGATGCTGGCGATGTCGGGTCAGCTGATGTCGATCATCCCCAAGCACATTTACGGCGATGGCGCGATTGGCGATGTCAAAACCCATCCGCGCAACAATGAGAATGTCGTGGGCTCCGGTCCGTTCAAACTGACTGAGTTCAAGAACGGTGAGCACGTCATCCTTGAGCGTTTCGATGACTTCTTTATTGACGGCCGCCCCTATCTGGACAGGATCGTGATGCGGATCATCACGGACCCCGCCGCAAGAGCGATCGCCTATGAAAACGGCGAGCTGCATATGGGCGCGTTTGAATCGCTGCCGCGGATCATCAACCGCCTCAAGAAAGTCGAAGGCCTGACCGTGACACCAGATGGTTATGGTGCGATCGGCCCGCTTGACTGGCTGGCAATGAACACAACCAAAGGCCCCTTGGCCGATGTCAGGGTGCGCAAGGCGATTGCCTATGCGGTCGACAAGAACTTTATCCTCAATGCACTGATGCAAGGGACCGCATCCGACAGCAGAACCGGCATCCACCCAGACAGCCCCTTTTATAGCGGGGATGTGGAAGCATATGATCTGGATCTGGAGAAAGCCGCAGCCTTGCTGGATGAGGCCGGATATCCCGTCAAGGACGGGTCGCGCATGTCACTGACCATCGACTTTGGCTGGCCCGGCGTGAAACCGCAGGTCGAATATGTCAAAGCCGCGTTGAAAAAGGTCGATATCGACGTTGAGGTGCGCGCCAGCGCTGACTTCCCAACATGGGCCAAGCGGATGGGGGAAATGGACTTCGATCTGTCATGGGATACCGTCTTTAACTGGGGTGACCCGGTCATCGGGGTGCACCGGACCTACGACAGCAGCAACATTGCCAAAGGCGTCTGGTCCAATACTCAGGGCTATTCAAACGCCCGTGTGGATGAGTTGATGGCGATGGCAGCGGTCGAAAGCGATCCTGTGAAACGCACAGCGCTTTATGCTGAGTTCCAGCAGATCATCGCGGATGAAGTGCCTGTCTATCACACCAACACAATCCCCTATCACACTGTTTACAGTGACAAAGTGGGCAATCCACCCTTGGGCATTTGGGGCACATCCACCCCCATCGATATGACCTATCTGAAAGAGTAAATCTCTTCTCTTCCTTGCGCGGCGGGCCTGCCCCGCCGTGCGTTTCTCTGATCATAAGAAGACCCAGATCGTGGCATCCCTCCAGTCCTTCCTCATGCGCTGCCTTTATGCTGTGATCATGCTCATGGCCGTTTTGGTGCTGAATTTTTCAATGATGCATCTGGCCCCCGGTGACGTGGCCGACACCATCAGCCAGTCGATGGGTGGTGCGGATCAGGAAATTCTGGATCAGATCAGGGCCGATTATGGTCTGGATCAGCCCTTTTTGGTGCAACTGGGACGCTACATGGGCAATGTGCTGCAGTTTGATCTGGGTTATTCGTTTTTCTACAATGCGCCCGTGACCGACCTGATCCTTCAGCGGCTGCCCGCAACGCTGCTGCTGGTGTTTACGGCGCAAATTCTGGCGCTGTTCATCGGTGTCGTGCTGGGCGTCATCTCGGCAAGAAAGCCAAATGGGATTGCCAGCCATTTCGTGACGATACTGGCGCTCTTTGGCTATTCTGCCCCGGTATTCTGGACCGGAATTCTGCTGCTCATCGGCTTTTCGCTAAAAATTCGAATCTTTCCAGTGGCCGGTATGCAGGACGTCACCATCGAAGGCGGCTTCTGGGTTCATTTTCTGGATATCGCACGGCATCTGGTGCTGCCGGTGATTACATTGGGCTCGATCTTTCTGGCACTTTATTCCCGGCTGTCTCGGGCCACCATGATGGAAGTGTTGGGGTCCGATTATGTGCGCACGGCCAAGGCCAAGGGACTGAGCCAGAACCAGGTGGTCTACAAACACGCGTTAAAGAATTCGCTGTCGCCCGTGATCACCTTGGCCGGCCTGCAATTTTCCGCCGTGATTTCCGGTGCCGTGCTGGTGGAGGCTGTGTTCAGCTGGCCCGGATTGGGCACCTTGGCGTTTCAATCCATCATCGCAAGAGACACGCCAACCATTCTGGGCATTTTGTTTTTCTCTGCCCTTGTCGTGATCGTGGGCAACCTTTTGACCGACCTGGCCTTGCGGCTGGTTGATCCCCGCGTAGGAGGCAAAGGATGACCCAACCGCCCGTCATACCCCAGCAAGAACAGGCAACCGCGCGCCATCCCATGGCAGAGGCCTGGGAGATGTTCCGCCGGAACCATGCGGCAATGGTCGCACTGGCGGTTTTGACGCTGATCATCCTGATCGCCATCTTTGGACCCAGCATTTACCCCACAGACCCATTTGACATGGTTTGGGCCCCCTTCTCTCCTCCCGGTGCCGACGGCTTTTTGTTGGGAACGGACTACCTGGGCCGCGACCTTTTGGCGGCGCTGATCCATGGGTCGCGGGCGTCGATCGTGATTGGTCTGGCGGCGGCGTTCATGTCTGTCTTTATCGGTGTGACGGTTGGTGCCTTGGCCGGGTTTTACCGGGGCTGGGTCGAAGAAGTTCTGATGCGGGTGACCGAATTCTTTCAGGTCCTTCCCACGTTGCTGTTCTCCATGGTGATCGTGGCGCTCTTTGGTGCATCGCTGCCGATGATCACATTCGCCATCGGTATTGTCAGTTGGACAGCGGTGGCCCGCATTACCCGGTCTGAGTTTCTGCGCATCCGCGAGCTGGAATATGTCACGGCCTCCCGGGCCTCTGGGGCGCGGAATGCCAAGCTGATGTTCCAGATCATCCTGCCAAACGCCCTGCCCCCGATCATCGTGCAGGCGGCATTGATGGTGGGCTCTGCGATCTTGTTCGAAGCGGGTCTGTCATTCCTCGGCTTGACCGACCCAAATGTCGTGTCCTGGGGACAGGTTATTGGATCGAACCGCCAGTATATTCTGGATGCAAGCTATACGGTCACCATTCCCGGTGTCGCGATTTTTGTCACGGTTCTGGCCATTTCACTGGTGGGTGACGGTTTGAACGACGCGCTAAATCCGAAATTGAGACAACGATGACAGAGCCCCTCCTCAAAGTTCAGAACCTGCGGATCGAATTGACCACCCGTGACGGGATCGCACCTGTGATCGATGATCTGTCATTTGATCTGGGTGCCGGCGAAAGCATCAGTTTTGTGGGTGAATCCGGCTGCGGGAAATCCATGACCGCCCTTGGGATCATGGGTTTGCTGCCAGAAAAGATCGGCCGCATCGCATCGGGCTCTATCACCTTTGATGGTGAAGAACTGACCACCGCCAGCGAAAGACGCCTGCGCAGCATTCGCGGCAAAGACATCTCGATGATCTTTCAGGAACCCATGACCTCGCTCAATCCTGTCTATTCCGTCGGTGAACAAATTGCAGAGGTCCTGCGGGCCCATCAGGGATTGAGCAAAGCTGCCGCCTGGAACACAGCAACAGAACTGCTGGACGCGGTGCGCATCCCCAATGCCAAACGCCGCGTGTCGGATTATCCCTTCCAGATGTCAGGGGGCCAAAGGCAACGGGTCATGATCGCAATGGCCCTGGCCTGCGAGCCAAAAATACTGATCGCGGATGAACCCACCACAGCGCTGGATGTGACCGTGCAGGCGCAGATATTTGACCTGTTGAACGACCTCAAGCGTCAGACAGGAACGGCCATCATCATGATCACCCATGACATGGGAGCGGTGGCGGAAATGGCGGAACGCATGATCGTGATGTACGCGGGCCGAAATGCCGAACAAGGCCCAGTGGAACAGATCATCGAACACCCCCGTCACCCCTATACCAAGGGGCTGATTTCCTGCGTGCCCCATATCATGGCCACCCTCACCAATGAACGGCATGATCTGACTGAGGTCGCCGGGATCGTCCCGCCCTTGCGCGAATTTGGCAAGGATTCATGCCTTTTTGCCTCAAGGTGTCAGATGGTCAGCCAGCAATGCCTGGACCAGCGGCCGCCCGAAGTGATGTTTGATGCAGGCCAACGCGCCGCCTGCTGGCATGCGGAGGCCGTGTGATGAAGGATCAGACCCACCACGACAAACCGCTCCTTGATGTAGAGAACCTGACGGTCCGCTTTGCCGTCAAACGCGGTGGCATCTTTGGCAAGGCCAAATATCTTTACGCGGTCGATGACATTTCATTCCAGATCAAACGCGGAGAGACGCTGGCGATTGTGGGCGAAAGCGGATCGGGTAAAACCACCGCAGCCCTTGCCGTGGCGCGTCTGGTGAATGCCTACAAGGGCCGGGTTGATCTGGATGGCACCAATTTTCTGGCATTGGACGACGAGGCATTGCGCCAGGCCCGCGCCAAGATGCAATTCATCTTTCAAGACCCCTACTCCAGCCTCAATCCGCGCCTGAGGGCCGAAAAAATCGTCCGCGAACCTCTTGATAACCTGGAGGCCGGGCCCGAGGCGGAGCGTCAGGGTGTTGTCGATCGGTTGTTCAAGGCGGTCGGGCTGCACCCCGAACAACAACGGCTGTTTCCCCACCAGTTTTCCGGTGGCCAGCGTCAACGCATCGGCATCGCACGCGCCCTTGCAACGCAACCGGATCTGATCATTTGTGACGAACCCGTATCCGCGCTTGATGTTGCGGTTCAGGCGCAGATCCTGAACCTGCTGCGCAAACTACAGGCCGATTTCGGGCTGACATTTCTGTTCATCAGCCATGATTTGGGCGTGGTGCAGCACATGTGCGACAGCATCGCGGTCATGTATATGGGCAAGATCGTGGAACATGCCGACCGGATTTCGCTGTTCAACAATCCCCTGCACCCCTACACCAAGGCGCTGTTGTCAGCCGTCCCGTCGGTAGACAAAAAACGCCGCGAGCAGACCAAGCGTATCTTGATCCCCGGTGATCCGCCAGATCCTCTGGCGCTGCCCGAGGGATGCCGCTTTGCCAACCGCTGTCCGGTTGCACAGGACCGCTGCAAGGCAGAACAACCTGCGCTCAAACAGATCGCCGAAGGCCACAAAGTGGCCTGCCACCTGGTGGACGAACGGGCGATATCGCCATTGTAAGGCAGGGCACGGATCAGCCCCCCCAACCCATTCAGCGAAAGGGCTACCAAAAGGCCCTTCTCTGACCAAAAACCTACTTTTTTTCAGGTGGTTGTGTGCCGTCCTTACCAGCAAAAATGGACACGCGTCCACGCACTTCAAGCGCTTTGCGCGACACACGGGTCTGTCCATTTTCGGAATATAGAGAGGCTGGCGGTTCGGTCTTGATCAGTTTTTCGATGGCAACGATTGAATCAAAAAACCGCACGCTGTTCAGCTCTTTTGCCATCGGTTGAAACGGGAACAGGTCATCTTGATCAGTGTACCACGAATGCATCGTGTCAATCAGCCGCTTGCCATATTCGATAAAGCTTGCCTCATTGCGGTAGCCGCCGCCGAAACCGGGCCAATAACTGGTGTGGCAATCTTCCACCATATAAAGGCCACCGTTTTTCAGGTGGGGCCAAAGGTTTTCAAAGCTCTTGATCTGGTGCTGCGAGATATGGCTGCCGTCGTCCAGGATCAGATCAAAGGGGCCGAATTCCTGCGCCAGTGCCGCCAGAAAGTCGGGATCCGCCTGATTGCCGATACGCACCTGTGTACCCTCAATTTCAAGGTCTTTGCAGGCCGGATCAATGTCGATGAAGGTCAGGCTGCTACCCTTGGGAAAGTAATCCTTCCACATGGGAATTGAGCCCCCTTTGAAAACGCCAATCTCAAGAAAGGAAATGGGTTTGTTCAGAAAACGGTTCATTTCACGTTCGTAGATTTGAAAGTAATGTTTCCATTTGGTCAGGGCACGATGATCTGTCTTTTTCAGGTGATCAATCAGCATGGGCTCTCCTATTGGTGTTTGCACAGGCGTACCACGCAGGCGTGCACCCGCCTAGCCACGCTTGCACATGGGACCCCATTTCAGCACCTGCTGGCAGGCAATCATCACAGCACCGATGCCATCAGCAATGTCACGCTTGTAAGGGCCCCCATGACAGGCACGAAAAGGGGCACTGAAAAATGATCCTGTGCCGTTTCCCCACGGCGTTTGACCGCCACCAAGGCGATGTTCACGCAGACAAAAACGCATAGCACCACCTGTGAGGTCCATTCCGCGAGCTGCTCGATGGGCAGAAACAGGCTGAGGCACAGAATGCAAACTGCGACAAACCCTGTGGCCACAGACGGCGTCCGGCTGCGCGGCGAAAGCTGTGCAAAAACAGCAGGCAAGCGGCCCCGGTCCGCCATGCCGTATAGGACGCGTGAGACCATGATCATCTGGATCAGGACACCGTTGAGCGTGGCCACGATGGCGATGGCCGTAAACCCCAACTGCACCTCTGGGGGGGCGGTCGCAAAGACCAGCACCAGCGGCGCGGCTGAACCCGCCAGCGCCTCCATCGGGACGCTGACCAGCACCGCAAGACAGGTCGCGAGAT
>Ga0213861_10002761_pt1 | contig 14836 bp, 19 predicted proteins | sample PICome_4_FD_160110 | JGI IMG/M metagenome (GOLD analysis project Ga0213861, IMG submission 160110) | Coastal seawater microbial communities near Pivers Island, North Carolina, United States - PICO131 | ecosystem: Environmental > Aquatic > Marine > Coastal | place: USA: North Carolina... | reverse complement strand
CTTCTGTAGTATAAATATTATACAACATATATACTAAAAACAGACTAAATTTTTAATTCTGTTATGTCAATCAAACAATTAGGTTTGGAAGGTTCACTAATTTTTCTAATTCTGCGCTTAGGAGCACGATGTTCGTAACCAGTAATCCTTTCTTTTACAATGGTTTCCCATACATCATTTATCTGCTTAATTGCTAAATCAAACCATTTTCTATTCCTAAAAACGAGAATACAACTATACTTATCCATATACCAGTGAATACACGAAACCCATTGATAACCAGTTTTTTCCTTTTCTTCTATAGTATTATCTTGCCACGTCTCATATTCTTCTTGTGAGAGATGAAGGTCGGGATATTCATAATGCGGCATACCGTTATTTTGAAAACACAAGTAAATTCCCTTCATTTTTCCATCAGCAGTTTTTTGAAAAGTATCTCCATCTGCATAAAATTCACTTGATGATGCGTATTCTTTAAATCTCGTCTCTAAAAAGTCACATTCATTCAAGTCACACACATTCATTTGCATCTGCATCTGAATCCAATATTCTTCTTTTGGATTTCCAGTAATCGGTACAGATTCCGAAAAACGGTTTTTCACCTCAACCATTCTACCATAGCGTGTTGATTCTGGGTCTGTGTTAATTCCATCTGGAGATGCTCCTACGTTTGAAAATTGCGGATGAGGAATACACCCAAAATCCTCCACCTTTGTTTTATACTTGTCTTCATAAATAATAATCGAAAGCGGTTCATACTTTTGTCCCCAATGAAACGGACTATCAACATTTACATGCGAAAATTTTTCTGTATTTAGTGGTGTGCACTTCTCATAAATAATACTGTTTTTATGAGCCTCGCTAGAAAGTGCTTTCCATGCACTGCTTGCAGAAATCATATTCCATCTGTCTTCATACCATTCTCGTGTGCGTTGCTCATGTTGAGGTATAGCACGCAATTTTTTAATAATTTCGGTAATTTTTCCCTTATTAACCCGCGGTTTTATAAATGTTTTACTGTAGAAACGCCTCGGTATAACGTGTGAGAAATATGTGCTGCCTGCTTTTTGTGTAATCACTCTTAATTCTTCCTCAAGTTCTTCACTATAGATATTTTCACATATGTTTTGTAATTCTACTAAAACAGTATCGCAGAGGTCGTGATGAAAAGATGGTTTCTTCATTGAGATAAGTCCAACATTCATATATTCCTCAATAAAATGATATGCTAAGTCATACAATTGCTCCTTATCTTTATGAGTAAGCAAAATAATAGATTTTTCATTCAATGCAGATTGAATGCTTTCCATAATGTATTGTAGCATCTTTAGTAATCTATATCTATATCAATTTTTTTTAGTCGGCGTTAGAGATTTCACTGTAGAGTGTCTTTTATCGTTTCTATTCAAAATAAATGTATCATTAATATACACTAAAGTAGGTATGTCAACGATATGCATTTTTTCTGCATCATAAAGCAGATCTTTGTTTGTTGTCAATCGCCGTTGATTGAGTTTCTGTTTCAAAAAATCACGCAATGTAGCACAAATATCTTCAGCATAGTTGTGTTTTTTGCAATAACTTATAGCAAAATCATTGAGTTTTTTGAGTTTAATTGTCTTGTCTAACTTATTCCAGTTCTCTTTCTTGTTCAGTTTGATTTCTTCTTCCAAAAATTGTGCAATCTCATTCATAATTAATCTCTTATAATATAATGTTATTTTAATTTTAAATGGATAAACAAGTACAATTAAAGAAACCAACCAAAGAACGCAAAAACAATAGGGTACAAAAATTTTGTCATCTCTCTACCAGAGAATATATGCAACATTTAGGCAGTTATTATATTAATAATCCAAGTGATATTTGTAATTATATAATAAGTGAACTCATAAAAAAGCAAAATTCATATAAAAAGCAAGATGAAACCAAACAAAAATATAACCCTCAAACCTTTATTGCATTAGATGATATTGTGGAAAAATTACTGACATCTAAAATGCTGTGCTATTATTGTCGTAAAGAAGTTTGCATTTTTTACGATAAAATACGACAAAGCAATCAATGGACACTGGAGCGTATTGATAATATGATTGGACATTCTTGTGCAAATACAGTCATTTCATGTTTGGATTGCAATCTCAAAAGGCGCACATCCAATAGCGATGCCTTTTGTTTTGCAAAACAATTGGTTATTAAAAAGGTTTAAAAATTCTGCGTTTAAAATACTTATATTAACATGTCGACCACCATTTCCACTCAAAATGACCTGCTTTTGAAAAACCTTATGGCATTTTATAAAAGAGATAACAATTTGAAGAAGATGCTTGATATTATTAACGGAGAGTCACGCATTTCACTGCGGATAGTAGACTGGTTTGCTACAAATTATGCCAAGGCAAATTTTTCTGTTTATAGTATTACTAATAATCATGGTGCAACTGAGCGCTTCAATGTTTACCGTGACTATAAGTTAAAATTAAAGGCATACTCAAAAAAGCGTTTTGACCCATTTTGCAGATGGGACAGAATTAATGTTCCGTATGGTGATGAAGAAGACAAATATATCCAAACAACTATAGGTCAACTCAACTTTTTTAAGTGGGCATTAGAAAACAAGGTCGTGAAATTTATTGAGGAACATTACGATGATATTGAGCACGATATGAACTCGCGTAATAGCACTGCTAAAAATAAAACGAAAGAACCTACCGGTAATAAGACACGCAAAAAGCGTGAAGAGTTATCTGTTTCGGCAGTGAAGACTGTCAAGAAGGAACAGGTAGAAATTGTTGTTAAATTTGATTAAAATATTATATTAGTATATATATGCCACGTATTACACGAAGACATAAAAAAACATCTAGGAAGCATGTTAAAAAAACTAAATATACCCGTCGCAAGAGAATAGGGAAGAAGCATAGAACGCGAAGACGAAGGGGAGGTATGCCTCCTCCTTCAAGTGGATGGATGGGACCCTCGGTTAAACCTACCGATAAACCTACCGATACAAAAACAACTATTGGACGGTTACTATTTAAAAATGATGCTTATGTACCCAATACTAGTGATTATGAAACAGTAAATCTTGATGATTTGTCACAAGCAGTACGAGATTTGAATGCTTATTTTGGAGAGAAACTAACTGATTATAATAAAAGACCAGTAGGAATAACCATTGAAAATATGGCAATATCTAATTGTACTAGTTTACTTCGTGCAGGAAACCCTAAGGATACCTGTTTAAATATAGAGTATGTTCGTACGTTAGGTCACGAGGGTAGACAATTTACTAACTTTAGACAAATTGGTCCTTTGGACATATTCAAACATGATGATGATGCCACTGGAAATTTTGAATTGCCATTTATAACAATTTTAAATTTATTAGATTTGAGATTTGATGCTACAAAACCAATAACAGAAGCTGATGCAAAAAATCCTGACCATATTTTAAGTCTACTTATTAAGGATATGAGTGAAAAAGAATATGAAGTGTTTGTTCCTCCTCCTCCTGAACTGGATGCTGCTGCTGCTGAACCGACTGCTGCTGCTGAACCTGCTGCTGCTGCTCAACCTGCTGCTGCTGCTGAACCGACTGCTGCTGCTGAACCGGATGCTGCTGCACCTGCTGCTGCTGCTACTCAACCTGCTGCTGCTGAAAGAGTTGGACGATTTCAAGTTTCAAAACCATACCAATAAATAAATAAATATCTATCTATATGTTAAATGCCAAAATCTTATGAGTGGTCATTAATCCCTTATCCATATTTTAGATCACTTAATTTATTTAACGCATTTGTCTTAAATGCATTATGTGTAGGTATTATTTCAACATTTGCTAATGAATCACACGCCTATTTTGTTTATTTAGAATCAAAAAAAAATAATTTTGAACAAATACAGGAGCAAAATAACATGGCAGGAGTTAAATTTAATCATGAAAGGGATCATATAAAATCAACACTTAGTGAACTAAAACCATATGATTTTTATGGTGCATTACATAGAGCAATAAGAGTTTCATTAGTATCTACTATTCTATCTTTTATAGTTTACGTTTTAATGTATTTTGTTTTCGGATTTGGTGGGGGAATGATTGCCATGAACCGTCAATATAGATTTTTTTCATCGATTCCTGGTTAAATAAATATAAATATACCTTGTAAAAATACAATAACTTACTCATTCAAAATGGGAAACCAGCCATCTATTATTAAAAAGGTAAATTTTGAAGATATTCAAAATGTACTACAAAAAAGAATTACTAATGTTTTACTTATTAATACACTGGAAACTACACCAGAAGAACAATCTTGCATTCTTCCAGGCACTCTTCATTTTTCTCGGGAAGAAGAAGTGATTAATACATGTCTTAATAATGCGAAGGAAATAAAAATTATTATCTATGGAAAAAATTCCAATGATACAACTATTTATGAAAAATATACCCAACTTACCGAACTGGGATTTACAAATGTTTACATTTATCCTGGAGGAATGTTTGAATGGATGCTTTTACAAGATATTTACAGCGACGAGCACTTCAAAACAACAACAACAGAAATAGACATACTTAAATTCAAACCTAAAAACGAAATGAATACTGAATACTCTTACCAAATCCGTTCTTAAAACTAGAGCAATTATTATAAGGAATTCCACCTTTTATTTGATTAATTACAGTTGGTTTCAACGGTTCTGTTTGACCTGGTACCAAAGGTTCTGTATTCACTCTTCCGGCAATTCCTTCAACTGCTAAGGTATTGTTATAAATTTGTGTTCCTGTTGCTGTTACATTTGGATTTTCGTTATTCATTTGGCAATATGGATGCACTAAACGATAATAAACTGATACGTTTTTACGTGTCTCATAATCAGTATAATTGTAAAACCTTTTGTTTTTGTAATCTAATTTGAAATTTTCGTCAGGTTTACAAGATGCCTTATTGCGTGCCTGTTGAAAACTGCGAATTCCCTTCTTTTTATTGTAATACTGTGTATAATCAAAAGAATTATTCATTGACCATGGAGGAGCAGGTCCTGGATAGTAGGTATTAGAAACTGTTGGAAGGTCTCCTTGTTGAATTGCTGTTATAAATTTAACCATATAATCTATACTGAGAATTTATTTTCATCATAATCATCTTTATGACTATTAATAATGTTCATTACGATTTTTGTCCATTCTACCATATGTATCTCATCTTGGTTTGCATCTATAGTGGTTACGTCTGGAGAAACTCGTTCGTGTTTCAACCAAGTTTCGTGATATTGATGACACATTTTCAAATAGTGTGAACTAATAGATTCTCCTCGTCTGTTGCGCTTAAGAACGCGTTCATTTGCAATTTGGGGGTCTGTTCTCAAATAGATATATTGATTAATAGGGTAATCACACTGAAAATTATAAAACCACTTCAAATAAATCTGGTATTCCACTTCTTCAATCTTGTTCTGGTCGAACAGCATTTTGGCAAATACTTCCCGGTCTGTATTCAAACATCGTTCAGTAATGATAACTGCATCTGGGTTCTCTTCAACTGTTTTCTTCAAAAGCGCCAAACGTGAAATATATGCCATCATTTGAAATGAAAATGAATAGCGTGCTTGATCCTTATAAAACTTTTCCAACATCGTTTCGTTTGTATGGTCGCGTACTTCGTTCCATTCTTTAACCGGTTCTTGTAGGAAAATTGCACTAGGAATATGTTCCTTCAAAAACTCAACAAATGTGGATTTCCCTGAACCAATGTTGCCCTCAACGGAGATAATGTAAGGTGCCATGCCTCAAATTGAGTATATAGATGACTAACTATTTTCCTTTTATTTCATTTCAATAATAATTGAAACCAATATAGACGACTTTTCTCTAAGTATAATACCTACTTACATTTGACGATGGACCTCACTCAGCGTAAACTTACAAAGCAAGAATGGGAAGGCATTGAAGTGCCAGTTTCTCCTGAAGAAAAAATAGTCCTTAAAATGATTCGTGAAGGATTCACTGATGTTAATATAAAGCATAATAACAACCAAACTCTTATTAAGTATGCCAAACTTGAAGATAGTGATGTCATGCAGGCACATATTTTCAATCTTTACTTGAAAAAACGTCTGGAAAAAATTTATAAAAAGAGTGACCTTTCTTTGCAAAAAATAAAAGGAAACGGTAAACTTGCTCCCAAAAAACGCGACCTCATTCGCCTTGAAAATGTGGACAAAACATTGGAACAGAACAAAGGTAAATTGTATGAATTTACGATTCTTGATTTGATTGAAAAAATGCTTTCTAATCATAACAAAGGACGTGACAAGTGGATGATGTATTTCTATACTCTCTTTCACTTGCAGTTTATTCAGTTGAAAATGAATTCTATTTTGCAAAAAGAAGTAGATATTCTTCTGGATTCATTCAGTCATGAAATCAGTCATAAACTCTACTTTGAAAATGTGGAAAATGTCTTAGAAAAAAACGATGTACTTCTGCGATATACTGATATGGAACTCTATGAACATCAGAAACGCATATTTAATGCATTTCAAAATCCCATCCCAAAATTGGTTTTATATGTTGCTCCAACCGGTACAGGAAAAACACTTACGCCGATTGGTCTTTCTGAAAAATATCGCGTTATTTTCGTCTGTGCTGCACGACACGTTGGACTTGCCCTAGCAAAATCTGCCATTTCTGCCGGTCGCAAGATTGCACTTGCATTCAATTGCGGAGATGCCGAAGATATTCGTCTTCACTGGGCAGCCGCTAAGGAATTCACAAAAAATTATCGCACTGGCGGAATTTTCCGCGTAGACAATTCAGTTGGCGATAATGTAGAGATTATGATATCGGATGTGCAATCTTACACCATTGCGATGCTTTATATGACTGCTTTTAGTAAGAAGGAAAATATCATTACCTACTGGGATGAACCTACTATCACAATGGACTATGATACACACCCATTCCACGAAATTATCCAGAGAAATTGGCGCGAAAATGTGATCCCCAACATTGTCCTTTCTAGTGCCACATTGCCACGTGAGGAAGAAATTCGTGATGTTATTGGGGACTATGTGTCACGTTTCCAAGGTCAATCAATGACTATATTGAGTGCTGATTGCAACAACTCTATCCCACTTATTTCCAAAGAAGGTTCAGTAACGTTGCCACATCATTTGCCTGAGAATGCTAACTATGAAGTAATGATGAATTGTATTGACCACTGCAAAAAGAGTAGCAGTCTTATTAGATACATGGACTTACGTGAAATTTGCAAGTTCATTATGTTTATCAATGATGAGAATTATATTCGTCATGAACACATGCATATGCAGAATTATTTTGAGTCAACCGAGGATATTACTATTAAAAATATCAAAATGTATTATTTGAAACTCTTTGCTGAGATTGGAGAAGATAAATGGGAATCTGTATTCGCGCATTTCAAGACAAACCGTCATGTCCCCTACGAATCAAATATTCTCATTACGACCAAAGATGCGCATACGCTAACACACGGACCGTCTATTTATTTGGCAAATGATATTGAAAAAGTGGCAAGATTCTATTTGCAACAGACAAAAATACCGTCCACTGTTATTGATAAAATTAATGAACACGTGCGAAAAAATGATAAAATTAACGCTGAAATTCATAAAATGGAGAAGACTTTTGAAGATGCAATGGCAAAAGATGATGAGAAGGAAAAGAAAGCAGGAAATGAGGACCGCATGCCTCCCGAAATGAAACAACTCCGTCGAAAGATTGAAAATTTGCAACAGCAAATTAAAAGTGTATCCATGCCCGAAATTTATGTACCAAACTCATGCGAACATCTCTACAAATGGGCAAATGGAAAAGATACGAAGGAATCTTTTACGCCAGAAATCGCGGATAAATATGTGATAAAGTTGATGCAATTGAATGATGTGGAACCGATTTGGAAGATTCTGCTACTTATGGGAATTGGTGTCTTCATGCATCACGAAAGTATTGGTTATGTTGAAATTATGAAAGAACTTGCTCAGGAGCAGAAGTTGTTACTTATCTTAGCAACCGATGACTACATTTATGGTACCAATTACCAATTCTGTCATGGTTATTTGGGAAAAGACCTTGCACATCTGACCCAAGAAAAAATTATTCAAGCACTTGGACGCGTTGGGCGAAACAAGCAGAATAAAGATTATTCGATGCGAATGCGCGATAATTCATTTATTAGTAAAATCTTCACACCCCTAGACGTGAAACAAGAAGCACAAATGATGAACAAATTGTTCAGTTCTCAATGAAAATGTGAATGTGATTAATTTCTTGAATGCTCATATTTTGTGAATGATTTTTCCAGTAGGTGACAATGGAAATACCATTTCTTTTTTTCAGTTCAGCAACTATCTCATCCGGGGTTACTTCTTTCCCATACCTGCAAACCCAATGATGAATATTGTGACTTGTGTGGTAGGGAAAGTCGTTGGGTACGAAATGGAAAGGTTTGCATTGGAGGGTTGCTTTTATCGTGGAAATGAAACTGCCTCGGTTTTGACCCTGTGTCGCGAAACTGTCATATTTTTTTTGTACGTCAGGTGCACGTCCCAACATTTCCATCGGCGGATTTGCCATGGAATAGTTTCTCAGTGCTTCGCGGGTGAGCATTCCTTAAGTTGGTTTGTGTGGGTTGTTTATATGCCCTTTTCTCTCTCAAAGTTTTTCAATTTTCTGAAATGATGAAATAACAATTTAAAACTTTTACGATGAATTTGTTAAATGGAACTGGAAGAAATATGTAGTAAGAGAGAAGAAAGCATAGAGGAACAAATTTCAAAAAATATAAGATACATAAAAAGATTGGAAAGACAGGGATTTTCTGATAAAAGAATCATAATTATGAAAAAGGATACATGTGACCCATCGCAATGGAGAGACCAAGAAGAGAAAGATTTATATAATGAATATTTCATGGAAGAATGGGGAGACGAAATATTCTATAAAAATAGTTTAGGATTGTATTGTTTAGTGCATATTTTATAAAAATTAATAAATTTATAACTTATAAATGAATAATTCAGACTATTTTAAAATAAACAAAAGTGGTATTTCTCCGTTTCAAAATACTTTAGCGTATTTAGGTGGTTCAGCAATTCAAACTATAGTTGATAATCCAATTACATCTTATAGACAGTTGGTTCAGCAATATGCCAAAAATAATAAAGGTGAAGTCGTTAGTCCAAAAGAAGCAACCAATATGGCAAACAGAGTATTTTTAAAATCACCTGTAAATTCGTCTCTTTCAGGATTAACCCCTCGACTTATTGGCGTTCTTCTTAAAAGAATACCAAAGTTTGGATTTTTGTTAGGTTATGACTATTTTTCTGGAGGAAACGGAAGTCCAGGATTTGCTGCAGCAACAACTGCGTCCATATTATCTGCCCCATTTATAAATCCAGTGAGAATGATTGAAAAACAGCAAAGGGTTGCCTTAAAGGAAACTGGTAAACAGAAACCTGTAAGTCTCATTCTCAAAGAAAGTTCTGCTAAAAATTATACACCACTCTTCAGAGGAACTGTTCCTTTAATGGGACATTCTTTAGCTAGTGCATTATTAGGATTAGTGGGACAACCAAAGTTGCAAAAAAATATTCAAAAACGATTAGAAACTGAGTCGACTATTGGAAGAAGCACCTCTAATTTAATTTCATCCGCAATAGTAAGTCCAATTTATGTTGTTGTAACAAATCCGCTATCACGATTAGAAGTAATTATGCAAACGAACTCAATTAAAGGAAAATCAATTCCAGTTTCGCAAGCAGTAAAAGAAATTTCGAATGATGTTGTTAAATTTGGATTATCTGGAATGTTTAGAGGACAAGGTATAGGTATTGTTAAAGCAATTATATCTTTATCTTTGTTTCATGAAGGTCGCCTTTTCTTAACCGATGTGTTTAAAAAATCAAATTTAGAATAAAAATCTAGGTATATTTTATATAAAATGCTTTCAGCACTCTTGGCAGAATTTTTTGGTACTTTCGTCTTTTTCTTTGTTATATTTGCAACTTTAAATCCATTGTACATTGGTTTAACATTAGGGGCAATGATTGCTTTATTTGCCAAAATTTCTGGGGGAAATTTTAATCCAGGAGTATCTATAGTAGCAGCCTATGCTGGAAAATTAAGTAAAAACTTAGTTATTCCATATATAATTGCTCAACTTTGCGGAGGTTTATTTGCATTGTTTGTTGCTAAATATATGAAATTATTAAAGTAATTTAATATTATTAGTTTTTCCAACATAATTCTCTGAACAATTAAAAATTAAATATAGATTAAAAAATCTAAATTTAATACAGATAATGCTCTTTGAACTTTTAGTAGAGTTTTGGGGTACGTTTTTCTACCTGTTTATTATATTTACAACATTAAACCCAGTGTATATTGGTTTAACATTAGGGATACTTGTTGCTGTATTTTCAAATTCATCAGGTGTAAATTTCAATCCAGCTGTAACAATTGCATCTTTTTATGGAGGAAGTTTAAAGAAGGATTTTGTAATACCATACATCATTTCTCAAATTGCAGGCGGTTTATTCGCAGTATTTGTTGCTAAACACTTTAATTTATTTAAGTAAGTTAACATTTTATATTTCTATTACCTGTTCTGCGGAATAATCCTGCGTTTTGAGAACAGTTAAAGAGTTTATTTTTAATGGTGAAAGGGGCATCAGGGCGTCCACTATAAGCATAAGCATTCGCCACATTTGGTCCAAAATTAGGGTCATTTACAAATCCATTTGCAAAGGTATTAATCGTATCATATTTGAGACGAGCAATGCGTGAACTTGAAGAGACGCCTCCTTGTTGCGCAAATTTACAGTTATTCGGTTTGTAATAGGAAACTTTTTGGTCACATATGCCCTTATCTTTACAGTTTGTGCATCCTTGGCAATTAGGACGAAATGCGCCAGGTTGCACTAAATTCTGGCATTTTGTCACATCCCGATTTCCATATTGGAAACTGTTCTGTGTGTAAGTGCGACAACGTGCGTACATATAAGATGCATTTGACTGATAATACTTGGGTTTACTGGGGTCCTTATTAACAGAACTTGGATAACGAACACGGGCACGCGCGTTCTTCTCAGGATCGCATACGGCAACACACCGCTCTACTTTGTCGTGATAAGGTGCACACTGATTCATAAAATCAGTGTAATCAGCAAATGTTTCCGGAGCATAATGACCAATTTGGTTATTAATATTATCTTTTGGACGATAGGTTACATTAACAGATGGGACAACATACTGGTTCTCGCACGGGTCACACGTATTTTCACTAGATTTAGCGACAACGTTCGTTCCTCCCGGAACTTGGAATGTTCCTTCTAAAGTTTTAGAGTTTGAAAAACCATGTGCAGGATAGACAGGTACTCGTTGTTTTCTCCAATGTTTAATTGGTCGGGCAGAAAAATTATTACCAGGGTATTCGATACCTTTCTCTTTGTTGGCTGCCGGACGCATATTTCCTGGGACAGTTTCTCTCTTTATGATAGTATCTGTCTTGGTATTATATTTCCAGTTTTCACCAGTTCTTTTATCAACTATATCTTTAGGCAAGTACATATATATATACTAACTTGAGAGAAATAAAACCTAATAATAATATAAATAAATGTATGCAATAATATTCGCATTTTTACTTTTTTTCCTTTTAATGTTTGTTATGGACAAAGGAAAGACGGGGTTAATAGAAGAGGTTACAAATCCGGCAACAGGTCAGAATGATAGTGCAACAGGACAGAATGATAGTGCAACAGGTCAGAATGATAGTCCTGATGATGCTGCTGGATTAAAATATTCCAGTTATACCAATAATGATCCAATGATTTTAGCGCAAAAAAATGCTGCTAACATTGAGTATTTACAAGAACGACTTAAAGAACTACAAACTCTTGAAAGGGATTTTACAGCACTTAAAAGTGAATCAGATGGTAATAAGAGTGCAATTAAAAAGATGGCGACATCCATAACAAGTCATTTTTCACGAGCAACTGGTATATCAACAACAGGTCCTCCACCTAAAGCAGTTTCAGGGTTACATACCATTTCTAATGACCCTGAAAATGATGTTTCAAATCTGACTTCCAATTGAAATCGTCCTAGTCAATTATAATTTCTATACATAATATACACTATTATGTCTAATATTTTCCAACAGATAGAAAAGGACTCAAAAAATGTTGAAGAAGAATTATTAGGTCCTTCCTATAAGTATTATGAATACGTCAGCACTCCAAGTGATATGGGAATGAGTGCTGATGGCAATTTAGGTGCTTTAGTGAAGGATGCTGGAGGTCTTATTAATTACGTACAACTGCTAGTTTCGGGTCAAGGACGTGGTTCTACAACCGGTAGACCATTAGGCGACCAATTTTTTTTGAAAACGGGTGCACAATGTAAAGATATTGATACCGGTCAAAGGAAAACGAGATATCTATACTTTAACAATATTCCAACCGGTGATATTCCTTTTATTTCTTCAGGTCTTGGAATGGATTTTCCATTATTTAAAGGACTTATACCATCTGTTTTACAAGATATGGATGAAATGAACCCATTTAGTATGTTTAGAGGTTTTATGGAAGGAAGTGAACCAGACTGTCAAGCAATTACAATGCCTACTTCACCTTCTTCAATAAATAATTACAAAAGACGTGAGACTGAATTTGTAACAACTTCAGATATTAAAGATATGGATCCGTGCCAATTTACACTTATGGGAAATGTTAATCCAGTTACCCGTAAAAGATGTAAAGAAGCATTTACTAATATGCATAGCAATTCATCATACATGCCAAAAAGAGACCCGATATTGCAAATTTATATTCTTGTAATCACCCTCCTCGGTTTATATATTTTATACCGGTTTTTACTCAAAAAAAAGTAATTTTTTTCATTTTCAAATTCTCAAATTAAAAATGAAAAATCAAAAAGTGAAAAGTGAAAATTGTATTTTGCAATTTTAAAATTCAGTTTTTAAATCGTAAAATCTGGTTTTTTTTTAGGTATTTTTATAGAAGAAAGTAGAAATTATGAAAGTTGCAATCTTAACAGGTATTACGGGACAGGATGGTTCTTATTTAGCAGAATTATTACTAGATAAAGAGTATGAAGTTTATGGAATTATACGCCGCTCTTCCAACATCAATACCAATCGTATTGAGCATTTATTTCATCACGAACGACTTTACTTGCGCTATGGAGACTTAACAGACTCTATCTATTTTTCAAATATTTTGAATGAGATTGATAATAAATTTGAAACTATAGAGAAGATTGAAATCTACAATTTAGCAGCCATGAGTCACGTAAAAATCTCTTTTGAATTACCCGAATACACGGCAAACGTAGATGGTTTAGGAGTTTTGCGAATTTTAGAAAGTATCCGTAACTTCCGTTTGAAGGATAAATGCTATTTTTATCAGGCATCTACTTCTGAACTTTATGGATTAGTGCAAGAAGTTCCACAGCGTGAGACAACTCCCTTTTATCCGCGTTCACCATATGGTGTTGCAAAACTCTATGCTTACTGGATTTGTAAGAACTATCGGGAGGCATACAATATGTTTATTTGCAATGGAATTCTTTTTAATCACGAAAGTCCAAGACGCGGTCATAATTTTGTGACAAGAAAAATTACGCGTGGGTTAAAAATGATTATGAATGGGGAAAGAGATAAAATTGTCCTTGGTAATCTTGATGCTAAGCGTGATTGGGGACATGCTAAAGACTACGTTTATGGTATGTGGTTGATGATGCAACAGGAAAAACCAGATGATTTCGTTCTAGCTACAAATGAATACCATAGCGTGCGTGAGTTTGTCGAGTGTGCATTTAAAGTAAAAGGAATAGAGTTAGCATGGCGAGGAGAGGGTATTAATGAGGTAGGTTATGATAAAAACACAGGCAAAGAGTATATTTTTATTTCTGAGAAATATTACCGCCCTACCGAAGTTGAAGAACTTTTAGGTGATTCAACAAAAGCACAGGAAACGCTTGGATGGAGCGCAACAACATCATTCTTGGATTTAGTTGATGAAATGGTAAATAATGAATAAAGCATAAAGCATAAAGTATAAATTATAAAGCATAAACTATAATGTTTCAATGTATAAATATTATAGTTTTGTATGGTAATAATTTATTTTTCTTCGTCTTCTGATAAATAATTATGAATCATATTCTCTGTACTTTTATTATTTATATCACCTGCAAGATGACTGTCTTGATATAATTTTCTCAAAACATCATGAGGTGCTGTACTTCCTGCTTTTATCATATTGTGAATACGAAGATATTCTTTTATTTCATCAATGGGTTTTCTTTGCAGATTTTTTAATTCATCTTGAACTTTACGTCTAGTTTTTTTATTTTTAAGAAACACAGAAACTCTGTTATTTCTCTTTCCAAGAGAGAACTTACGTTTAATGTGTTGTTTCATTTCTTTTGGAGGATTATTAATTCTTGGTCTATTTTTTCGCGTTTGTGAATGGTGCCATTGGCGATATGTTGGTTTAGTACCACTTTTTAAGTTGCTGTAGGGTGGAGGAGGTGCTAGTGATAATGTTGCATAGTTTTGTTCGGGTACAGACACAGGCACAGGTACAGGTGCAGACACAGGCGCAGGTGCAGACATAGGTGCAGACACAGGTGCAGGCGCAGGTGCAGACACAGGCACAGGTGCAGACACAGGCGCAGGTGCAGACACAGGCACAGGTGCAGACACATGCACAGGTGCAGACACAGGTACAGGCACAGGTGCAGACACAGGTACAGGCACAGGTG
>Ga0213861_10002759_pt1 | contig 14837 bp, 6 predicted proteins | sample PICome_4_FD_160110 | JGI IMG/M metagenome (GOLD analysis project Ga0213861, IMG submission 160110) | Coastal seawater microbial communities near Pivers Island, North Carolina, United States - PICO131 | ecosystem: Environmental > Aquatic > Marine > Coastal | place: USA: North Carolina | collected... | reverse complement strand
TTTCGTCCGAAAAAAATAGCGCTTTATCGGTCATTTTTATAACTTTGGCACGAAAAATGGGTTAGACCTTTTAATCAAGGAAGGCCAAAACCTTTTAGAATAAAACCCTTACCTTGCGAAACATTAATTTAGGCGTATGATTAGAATATTTACACTTTTAGCATTCACGGTACTAACAATAAGTCAGGGGTTTGCGCAGAATCATGTTAATTACGACCGAGACACCAGATGGTTCATTGGATTGAATGTTGGTGGAACATGGAGTACTCAAACTGAGATAGACTACCGTGTTCGTGGCGGTTATGGATTGACTTTCGGTAAGTCTTTCGGCATGCGTCCAGGTAAAATGTTTTCGTGGGATTTACGTGCGCGTTTTTTACATGCACAATTCCAAGGACAGGCAACAGATCGTTACAGCTTAGACAGTGCGTCTTCAGTTGGGTTGAATCTTTATGGTCAACCAACATTGCAAACGTATCAAGATTCGTTAGGTTATTTCATTCCAAATTATAGAACCAATCTGTTGAGCGGTTCATTGGAATTGGTTTTAAATACCAACCGCCTTCGTGAACGAACCGGATGGAATCTTTCCGTATTTGGAGGAATTGGTATAAAAGGATATCATACTGCAACTAACCTTGTGGACAATGATATTTTCTTGAATCAGCCAACTTACAACTACGATCTTTTAAGCACAAATCCGTCTCAATCTAATATCATTAATTTACAAGATGATAATTATGAAACCTCTTTGGTTGGAGACGCTTTTGATATGGAAGTGGACTGGGCGCCGAGTTTTGGAATCGGCATCAGTAAACAAGTTCACCCGGCAGCAGCAATTGGGTTTGAACATAAAATGACATGGACTAGAAACAATTTGTTTGACGGAATACCAAATGAATTTAGTGGTATCCAATCGTTTGATAATGACATTTATCATTATTCTGCATTGACGTTTAAGTTCCATTTATTCAATGGTAAATATGAAGATGATCCAATCGTGGACGATCCAGATATTGAAGATTTTGATACGGATGAGCCTACTGATCCTATTATTGATCCAGTAACTAAGAAACTACCAATTGTAGATATCTATGATCCAAATTCAAGTCCGCACACAACACTTGATAGCAGGTTTAAAATTAAGGCAAACATCTATTATGTAGATAGTAAAGAGAAAGTAACGTTTAAGCAAGATGGGAGCATCAATACGAACTTTACTTTTAATCCTTACACGGATCAGTTTGAAAGCAATGTGATTTTACATCCCGGACAAAACTTGTTCGAGATAACTGGAACAAATGATGCTGGATCGGATTATGAAACGGTGATTATTATTTACCAGCAAGAGGAGGAACCAAAAAATCCACCAATTGTTACAATCACCAATCCGCCGCACACACCTTATCACACTTCGTCTGAAATTTTCGGATTAGTGTCTACTGTGTTAAATGTTGATCGTAAATCACAAATTCGAGTGTACTTGAATGGGGTTAATTTAAATGCCTTCAGTTATAACAGCACTTCAAAAGTGGTGAACGCTTCTTTAAACTTAAATCAAGGAACGAATACAGTAACGGTTACTGCTACCAATGAAGTTGGCAGTGATAGTAAAACAGTTCAAATTGTTTATAAGAAACCAGAGACTATGCAACCGCCAATTGTGGATTTTGTGAATCCTGGTGTGAACCCACATTATACCGGTTCTTCAACAATTAATATTCGCGCAACTGCTTATCACGTGGCTTCAAAAGCTGGATTAACTGTAAAAGTAAATGGTAATCCTGTGGCATCTTATTCGTTCAATACAGGAACGAAAGAGATTTATTTTAGCACTGGATTAATTGAAGGGGCAAATATTGTAGAAATCACTGGTGTTAATGAGGCTGGTTCAGATTTTGCGTCGACGACTATAATTTACAGACGACCGAATGCACCGCAACCGCCAATTGTAACATTCATTGATCCTGCAGCAGACCCTATCACGGTTTACACCCCGTCGTATAATGTTACGGCTAAGGTTGAGCATGTGACTTCGAAGTCATATATCACGTTAAAGATTAACGGAGTGGTTTCTAGCCTCTTTAGTTACAGTACGTCTTCTGACATGATGAATTTCACGACGAGTTTAGTAGAAGGTTCTAATGTGATTGAAATCAAAGGAGTGAATGATGATGGAATGGATGTTGAAACAACAACAATCATTTACAGAAGATCAATTCCTCAAGCACCACCTATTGTTGATATTACATATACTGCAGTAGATAACATTGAGTTTGCATCTCCAAATATTACCGTTGTTGCAAGTGTTTTAAATGTTGCAAGTGCTTCTGATATTAGTGTAAGTGTAAATGGAATTCCAACTGGAGCCTTTACTTATAATACGGATACCAAAGTGTTGAACTTACCAATTGTGATGAATGAGGGAAGTAACATTGTTTCTATTTCTGGAACAAATGTAGCTGGAACAGATTCGGACATGAGAATCATCAAGTATAAAAAACCTGTTGTTGCGAGTCCACCAACAGTGAACTTTATTAATCCGCCAACGTCACCTCATTTGGTGGATATGGCACCATTCACGGTTACGGCTAATACAACTCATATTGATTCTAAAAGCCAAATTGTATTTAAACAAAATGGAATTTTAATTCCGAATGTAGGATACTCATTTATTGGTGGAAATCAAATTGTATACAATGCAGTATTGATTCCAGGAAGCAATATTTTTGAAGTGTCTGTAGAAAATGCAGATGGGTCAGATTCGGATCTTGCAGTAATTAACTATGAGGTGGATGATGAGCCATGTATTATCCCAACTGTTGGATATATTTCTCCTGTTCCTTATTCGACTGTCGAAGAGCCAAATGTAACAATTGATGCTCAAATCAATAATCATTCACCAGGAACAACGGTTGAATTAAGATTGAATGGTTTAAGTCAAGGGTACATGGTGTATAATGGAGAAACTTCAATAGCTTCTAAAGCAATTACTTTATTAGAAGGTTCAAATGCTGTTAATGTTATCGTAACTAATGATTGCGGAACAAACCAAGCAACATTTACATTGATTTATGAGGCGCCGGATGCTCCTTGTTATGATCCCACATTAACTGCTACTGGAATGACTTCTTACACAACGTTGGACGAAGTAGTTTCTGTTGTCGCAACTGCAACACATGTTGCAAATGCTGATGAATTATCGGTGAAATTAAACGGAGCTGACATTCCATTCTTGTTTGACGCTGGAACTGGTACAATTACCATTTCAGATGTGAACTTAATGGTTGGAAGCAATGCTGTTTCTATTACAGCTAACACTGAATGTGGTGGAGCAGTTTTAATCTATAACATTGTTAGAGAAGAGTGTAAAGCTCCAGCAATTTCGGGTTTAAGTCCGTTAACTGGAACTAGCACTGAGTCTGAATCAATTGTTGTGACTGCAACTATTACAAACGCAGCAACGGCTGATATCGTTCTTTTATTAAACGGTGTTTCGCATGAGTTCTCGTATAATGAAGGAACGGACATTTTAACGGAAGCGCTGAACCTAAACGTAGGATCTAACGCTATTGAAATTAGAGTTGAAAATGTTTGTGGGTCTGATACGCATAGAATGACAATTACGCGTGAAGTGCCATGTGAAACAATTGTGACAAGTTTATTGACGCCAGCGTCAAATACTGTGACTTCACCAACTGATACATATAATGTTACACTGCATGCATCTGGAATTGTGAGTGTTGATCAAATTAGCGCTAAATTAAACGGGGCAGCTGTGTCACCATCATTCGATTTAATATCTGGGAATATTGTATTGGCAGGGTTGAGTTTAGAGAATGGTGCAAACACAGTAGTTGTATCTATGTCTAACGGGTGTAGCGAAAGTGTGGTAACTTACACTATTAACTATGTAGGATGTGAACCTCCTGTTATTATTATCAACAGTATCTATCCAGGGATGGTTGTAACAGAGGGTGTCTTCAACTTGGCGGTAATCGTCACAAATGTGTCTGATGCATCTGATATTGTTCTATTAGTAAATGGTTTACCTGCTGATTTTGATTTTGAACCAGTAACACACCTCTTAACTGCTGAATTCCCATTATTGGATGGAAGCAATAGAGTAGACATACAAGCAAACGGATGTGAGTCTGTAAGTGCTGATGCAACTTTAACATACGAGCCGCCGTGTGATCCTATATCGCATACCTTAATGTCTCCAAGTGTTACACCGACGGTTTCTGTTGAAAGTGATTATGAAATTACATTAAGCACTTTTGGAATAGACAATGCAGGTCAAATTTCAGTGAAATTGAACGGAGCTGCAATTCCGTTTATGTACAACGCTGAAACAAATATCATTACTATTTCGAGTATTGATTTGATTGACGGAACAAACACTGTGATTGTTAATTTAGAGAATGACTGTAGTTCTGATGTGGTGAATTACTCCATTCTTTATGATGGTTGTGAAGCGCCGACAATTACACTGGGCGCGAACTTGAGCACGGTAACTGAATCACTTTATAATTTTGAAGCCAATGTTTCAAATGTGAGATTTGCTGGCGATATTCAATTGTTATTGAATGGCGCTCCGAGTCCTTTTGTTTACGATCCGGTAACGGGTGCTGTGAATGCAAGTTTAACGTTAGCTGAGGGCAGTAACTCAATTCGTTTAATTGCAAACGGATGTGAATCTGCAAGCAAAACGGTTACCGTAATTTATACTATTCCTTGTACACCAATCACCTATACATTAGGTAGTCCTTCGTCACTTTCTGCGGAAAGTGCGGACGACACTTATAACATTAACCTGGTTGTTCAACATTTGAATGCGGGGGGAATTAACGTAACTAAAGCTGGTTTACCAATTCCGTTCACGTTAAGTGGTAGTATTTTAACAATTAATGGCATTTCATTAAATGATGGTGTAAATACAATTGCAGTTCGTTTAGTGAATCCGTGTAGTAATGAAAATATTACTTACTCAATTACGCATGATGATTGCAATACACCAAGTGTTAATCTCTCATCTAATCCTTTATCGGTTGGCGCACCTATCTACAATTTTGTAGGTTTGGTTACAAATATCGATCGGGCAGATCAACTTGTTTTAACCTTAAATGGTGCAAGTCGACCTTTCTCTTTCGATTCTGGGAGTGGAACAGTAACGGCAATGTTGAATTTAAATGAAGGTGTGAATACCATTCAATTAACTGCAAATGGTTGCGAATCCGCAACAAACAAGATTCAAGTAACGTTCGAGATTCCCTGTCCGCCAGTGACGTATAGTTTGGTTTCGCCAAGCACTTTTGTGTCTTCTAAAGAAGAGGAATCGATTGCTATAAGTTTAAATACTGCAAATGTTGAGTCGGGAACAATTTCTGCCATCTTAAATGGCAGTGCTATTGCGCATTCGTTCTCAGGTGGTGTTATTTCAATCGCTAGCGTTCCGTTGGTGGAAGGTTCAAATACTTTAGCAATAACATTTGGTAATGATTGTAGTTCTGAAACGGTAACGTACACAATTGATCATGATCATTGTGATATTCCTGAGATTATTATCAATGGATTAACAGACGGAATGGTATTGGTAGAGCAAGAACTGGTTTTCTTTGCAACTATCTTTAATGTTGAAGATCCAGGAGACATTGTTTTAAGATTTAACGGTGTAGCTGTGCCTTTTGAATATGATATGGCACTGGAACAATTGGAGGCTCCTTTAACATTGGTTGATGGTTCTAACGATATTGAAATTGTCGTAAACGGCTGTGAGCGATTAACTGGTGGTGTAAATGTGGTGTATGATGCACCTTGTGCTCCTCCAACTTATACTATGGTTTCTCCAACTGAGACTGACCTGTCGGTCGAAGGTGATACGTACACAGTTTCTTTAAATGTTGAAAATGTAACTGAAGAGCAAATTACAGTAACCATGAATGGGGCTGAAATCGATTTCACGTATTCTTCAGGAACAGTGATTTTTGAAATGCCTTACATGTCAATACCTGCTAACAGTGCAGTTGTGACATTAGAAAATGATTGTGGAACAGTTCGCGTAACTTATGTAGTAACCTATATTTTAGAAGATGAGGATTGTGTTCCAACGGTTTCTGCAACTTTCGCTGCAGACAATAAATCAACAACTGCTTTATCAGATCGAGATTTGATTAATGTGATCTTAAATCTAGATGATGGATCAACACAATTAATAACTGATGTAACAGGGGTAACTGGAACATTCTCAGCAACAGGAGATAAATTAGGAAGATGTATTATTGGTGTATGGATTCGTTCAGGATGTAACATGAGTGCTGCTGGAGAACCATTCGGCGATTATGTTGCCAACCCAGATTGGGACGGCGTTTGTGAGGAGCCTTGTTCACCTGTAACGCATAGTTTAATTACGCCGAGTAGGTTGAGCGCAGGTACTGCTGTTAATCCATATACAATTGTGTTTGGAACAACAAATGTTGAAGATGCGGGAGACATAACAGCGCTGGTAAACGGCATAAGTCGTCCAGTTAGCTTTGATGGAACGCGTGTTACCCTTGCTGATATTACATTGTCAGCTGGCGCTTCTAACACTATTCAATTTACGATTAGTAATGATTGTAGCACTGAAACAATTACCTATACCATTTCATACACAATTCCGGGTGGAGTAGCGCCGGGAGAAGATGATGGTGGTAAAACAGACGGTTTAGGTGCTGACGGTATTGGAACTGACGGAGGTGGAGGCGGACCGAAGGTTCAAGAAACTCCAGTGCCTACAATTAAACCTATAAGCCCAATTACGACAAAAGTTGTGGTGAAGTCTCAAACACTGACGTTAAAATCAAAAGTAACAAACGTGAAGAGCAAATCAGAGATCAACTTAATCGTAAATGGTGTAAAAACGTCAGCGTTTAACTACAACAGCTCAACGCAGCAAATGGCTGCAGTGGTTCGCTTAAAAGAAGGCGTAAACTCAATCAAGGTTGAAGCTAACAATGGTAAAAAAGCAGCCTTAACATATTACGTAACGTACGAGAAGTCAGCTCCACAGCAAATGGGAACTGGCGGAACGGACGGCGGTGGAGGTCTGGGCCAGCAGCAAGGGACGAGTATGACGCCTAAATTGACGCGTATCTCACCTAGTATTAGCACGTCTACAACAACCAAATCAACGTATGTGGTAAAGACAAAGGCGACTAATGTAATGTCAAAGTCTGATTTAACGTTAATAGTGAATGGAACTAGAACGACAAACTTTACATTCAGCTCAGGTTCTAAAACTATGAACGCGACAGTAAGATTACGCGAAGGAGCAAATAACATTAAAGTTGAAGCGCGTAACGGTGATAAAAAGGCAACTATTTCTTATGTCATTACTTATAAAAAGCCAGCTCAGAACATGGGCTCTGGAACACAGGGAAATAATAACAATGGTGGTGGTCAGCAAGTAGCGAAAAAACCAACATTCCGAAATATCAACCCGACTACAGCAACTGAAACTGTAAAAAGTCCAACGTTTGTGCTTAAAACAAAAATTTCAAATGTAAAGTCTAAGTCGGGTATTACATTAACCGTGAATGGTATTAGAATCACAAGTTTTACATTTAATGGCGCTTCTGGGGATTTGGTTTCAACGTTAAAATTAAAATCTGGATCAAATACGATTCGAATTACTGCTAAAAACGGAAACCAAGTAGCCACTACTACTTATACAATTAAGTATGTGGCAAGCGGCGGAACTATGAAACCAGGAGACGAGAAAAAGATGGACGGCACTAAAAAAGTGGGTGAATCAGAAAAGAAATCAGGAGGGTTCCAACGTGGAGGCTAATCCAATTAAAGAAATATTGATATAAAAAAAGAGCCCAGCTAAATTTTTAGCTGGGCTCTTTTTACGAATTCGTTAAACTAGTTACCGTTATCATTAAAAATCCAAATTCGTGTGATTTGTGCAAAGTGTAAAGTGTTGATCATAAGCGTGTTTTTAGATGTTTTCATTTGCAATCTAAACTAAAAAAGGCTGCCGTGGGGAATTTAAAAGGCGTAGAGTTGTATCTTTTTATTAAAATGTATTAAAAACAGATTTAATGGTATTCCAATGTAATTTGTATTTTTAGGAGAAACTTATTATGATCCGATCGTTATGATTAGATTTAAGTTGTAAGAAACCATGAAGAAATCGGCTGAATGAAATGAGTAGAAACGACTATTCAAATCTTCAGACCATAATACATTTAGGAAATGAAACTAAAAGCGATAGTAGTAGATGACGAGGATTTGGCAAGAAAAAACCTTACCATGTTATTGCACGAATACTGCGAGGAAGTTGAGGTTATTGGTGACGCTGGAAATATTAATACAGCAAAGGAAAAAATCGAAGCACTAAAACCAGATGTGGTTTTTCTAGACATTCGAATGCCGAGCGGATCGGAAGGGTTTGATTTATTAGACAATATCGAAAATAGAGAGTTTTTAGTTGTTTTTGTAACAGCCTTTAAAGATTATGCGCTACGCGCTTTTAACGCCAACGCCATTCACTACGTTTTAAAACCTGTGGATATTGATGATTTAATTCACGCTGTCAATAAAATTAAAGAAGCACGTTCTACATTTTCTGAAAACCCTGGCAATTTCGATACTTATTTTGAATCCATTAAAAACCTTTCAAACTCCATGGAGTCTCAAGGCTATGGAAATAAAGTAGCAATTAGTCACACCAAAGGAATTAAGTTGATTGAGATTAACGATATTATGTACTTAGAAGCTTCGGGTAATTGCACGGTTTTATACTTTGCAGATGGAACGCGTTATTTAGATACCCGAACCTTAAAAATCTACGAGGGAATATTAACTCCAGCTATTTTCTATCGCATTCATAAATCGCATATTGTCAATATGGATTATTTGAAAGAATATCTAAATGAAGATGGACACTTTGCTATTTTAAAAAACGGAAAACTGCTTTCCGTGGCCCGAAACCGCGTTTCAAGTTTCGTTAAAACTTTAAAATCCCTATAATTGGTGAAGTGTCTCTTAGTTGCGCTAGCATCATTTATCACTTTTTTTTCTTTTGCACAACAGTATAATGTAAAAAGCTATGCCGTTGAAGATGGTCTTCCTCAATCTCAAGTCAATGACATTTGTCAAGACCGTCAAGGTTATTTATGGGTTGGCACCTATTCTGGATTGAGCCGATACAATGGGATCGAATTTCAAAACTACTTTGTTGACGACGGATTACCTGATAATAATGTGCGTGAACTATACTTAAGCAATCGTGATGAGTTGTGGGTGGCAACTTCCAAAGGTGTTGCAGTGTTTAAAGAAAGTGAAGTCGAGTCATATAACTTTTCAAAAAAAAGCATAGTTACTGAAATTGCTGAATTAAAAGGCGAAATGTATTTTGCCAGCACCAAAGGATTAATGCAGCTAAAAGATTCTGCTTTTATTGATTTGGGTGATACACTCCAACAGGAGTATTTTTTAAGATCGGTTGTTTCATATCGCGATTCAATTTTAATTTGTGGCTCCAAAAAAGGATTACATATTTGGAATGGAGAAACTTTTAATGACTTAGTCATCCCTGGATATGAAAAGATGAGTATAAGATCATTAACGATCAAGAATGATAAGCTTTTTGTTTCAGCAAGGTATGAAGGGCTCTTTTCATACGGTATAAAAACAGGTGAAATTGAAAATTACAATCTTAATTTCTCAACCGCAAGTGAAATTGAAGTAGACGAGAATTCCATTTTTGGAATCAGCACAAATTCTGGTGCCTTTCTAATAACAGAGACCGATACATTATATTTTAATGAAAGAACAGGATTAATGGACGGTGGCTTAGCCTGTCTGTTTAAAGATAATGAGGGTAATATCTGGATGGGAACTCAAGGGAGTGGTTTACTGCGGTTTTATGGAACATCAATCGTTTATTACACAACAAATGATGGGTTAAGTAGTGATATCATAATGTCTATTGTTCAGGATACGAGTGGAGGATATATATATGGATCATTTGACAATGGCGTTACACTAGTCCGTTCAAATGGAATAGAATATGTGCGAAGTAGTGATGGCCGGATTTCTGATAACACAGTCTGGGTAAACACGCAGGATTCTCTCAACCGAACTTGGATAGGGAACTCGCAAGGATTAACAATTTTAGATGAAAACACTACTGCGGTAACGCATCCATTACAAGGAAAAACACCTAAAATTAGGACAATTGCACTTGCAAACCACCAAACCATGCTAATGGGTGGTGATGAAGGCCTGATTGTTATGCGTGAAGATAGTGCGGTTATGCTTCATCCAGAATTGAACATAAATGTACTCTACGAATTGGGTGAGAAAGTGTATTGCGGGACGTTAACAGATACAATAGGTTTGATTGTTTTTGATCAGAAGGACAATTTTGAAAGTTATGAGCGAATTAAAATTCCAGAGCCTAAAATAAACGCAATAACGGCGGATTATCAGAATAATCTGTGGATTGGAACGGGCAATGGACTCTTCATCATGACCCCTAATCAGCAGATTTATCATTTTCAATTGGATGATGGAAATAGTACATCAAACAATAAAAATCGATCAAAAGACATTTTGGGATTGATAACCAGTAGGAATGGAAGTATATGGGTTTCTGGAATGAAAGGTGTTTACAACATAGCTTATGATACGCTGGACAAACGAAATTACACCATCAAAAATTATGGAACCGCCGAAGGTTTAATTGATGAAGAATCCAACACCAATGCACTTTATGAAGATCTAAATGGAAATATATGGGTAGGAACCGCGCGTGGACTTGCCAAAATTGATCCGACTGCAAGCGAAAGTCTATTCAAATATGAACTTCCTGTTTTGCATATTACAGGAATACGCTTGTTTATGGAGAAATTCAATTATGACGACTATAAGCACGAGTTAGATTCTGTCTTTCAAGTACCTACATCCATAGAATTGCCCTATGACGAAAATCACGTTACATTTGATTTTATTGGTATTAACCTTAAAAATCCAAAGGCGGTGCAATATGAGTATCGCCTAATTGGAGTAGATGAACAATGGAATCCGGTTGCTCCAGCAAATTACGCCACCTATTCAACTTTACAACCAGGCGTTTATACCTTTCAGGTAAGGGCAATGAATAAAAATAAAGACTGGTCAACAATTCAAGAGGTGAATTTGGTGATTCATCCTCCATTTTGGAAATCATGGTGGTTCATATCGCTCATGATATTGGCTGGATTCTTAATTATCGTTTACGTTTTCCAATCACGTATTACGACCCTCAAACAAAAACAAGAAAACGAAAAACTCGATTTAAAAAATAGACTCCTGTTTTTAGAGCAGCGTTCGCTAAATGCGAGTATGAACAGACATTTTATCTTTAACTCCCTAAATTCAATTCAGTATTTCATCAATAGTTCTGATAAGTTATCGGCCAATAAGTTTCTCTCTAATTTTGCGAAACTCATTCGAAAAAACTTGGACAGCTCTGCAGCCAATAATTTCATTGTCACCTTGCAAGAAGAGATTGAGCGGATTGAACTTTATCTTGGACTAGAAAAAATGCGTTTTTCTGATAAGTTTGAATATAAGGTAGATGTTTCTTCTTCACTCGATACCGAATCTATTGAAATACCATCCATGATTTTACAGCCCTTTGTTGAAAATAGTATCATACATGGCGTTTTGTCTTTGAATCGAAAAGGAAAAATTTCGGTAAAAGTACACAAGGAGTTTGGTGAAGTCGTTTTTGAAGTGATGGACAATGGAGTCGGAATTGATAATAGTTTAGCCTCAAAAACCAATCAAATTGATGGGGATCATGAATCAAAAGGAGTGGAAATTACAAATCGACGCATTGAAATTCTTCGGCGATTAACAGGTGAAAATTTGCTTATTGTAGGTCCATTTCAAATGAACGGGGAAAATAACGAATGTTTGGGGACAAAAGTTATCCTTAAACTAGGTGGTGCTGATAAGTTTAACGATTGAAAAGGGGAAAAATATTTGCTAAAACAGATATTTGTTTGTATCTTTGATTAACTATCGGCTATAACAGCGTAGTAAAATGAAAAAGTTTGTATACATATTGTCCATTTTAACAGCAATTTTGTTGTTTGATTCTTGTACAAAAGAAGAGGTGATTTCTTGTGAGGAACATCAAGATCCTTTTGTGTTGGAATATTTTGATGATGACTCTAGAACACTCGGTTCTATTGTTACTGGTGATGATGGTGATGATGGAGGTGGTGTAGATGATACGGATGAGGATGATGATGTAATCGGAGATCCGGACAATGATGATGATGAGATGGATGAAGATGATGACGAGCAACTTGATGATCGTGAAGGCGAAGGCGACGAAGAAGGAGTTTAAAAAAAGAAAATATTTAAATAGAGATATATAAAAGACACCATTTCGGTGTCTTTTTTTTGTTCTAATACTTTTTTTTGAGAATATTTTTTTGGTAAAAATTTACACAAATTCACAAGTCAATTCTCCGTTTAAGTTTTGAAATTCAAAGAATACCATAAATCTTGCCGTAATTATCAATTTATATCCATTATATTGTCATTAATAAAACGTTTTAGACAACTACACTACTTTGGTAATCGTTTTATTAAAACCGAGAGGGCATTGTTAAATCTACTGCGAAAATGAAAACAACTCCTTTTTTCAAGCTTATATTAATGGGTACATCTCTCTTTGCATAAGATTGGACACAGATAAGGCTGGATATTGATGGAGAAGCGGCAGGAGATCGAAGTGGAACATCTGTTAGTTTGAGTGGTAGTGGAAATTTCGTAGCCATTGGAGCACCAGAAAATGGAACTAATGGCCATGTCCGAGCTTATCAAAATATTTTAGATGTTTGGACCCAAGTTGGCGCCGATATAAACGGAGAAGCCGCGGGTGATGTATTCTGAACATCAGTAAGTATTAATTCTACCGGAGATATTGTCGCTATAGGCGCACCTTTAAATGATGGTGCCGGCCCAGATGCTGGTCATGCAAGAGTATTTGAAAATATTGCTGGTGTTTTGGACTCAAATCGGTGGCGATTTAGATGGCACCGCAGCAGATGATGAATATGGTTGGGCGGTGAGTTTAGATGAAACAGCTACAACTGTGGCTATTGGCGGGCCAAAGAATGATGAATCTACGGCTGAGGCTGGTCATGTGCGTGTGTTCGAGAATATTGGAGGCGTATGGATTCAAAAAGGTACAAATGTTTTAGGTGAAGCAATTTATGATCGCTCTGGATGGTCTGTTGGGTTAGATGATGCTGGAAATATTTTAGCAGACGCCGCATATGTGAATGACGGAACCGGAGTTTCTGCTGGCCATGTACGCCTGGATTGATTTGATTGCGATTCACTTACCACACCATTTACGGATACTACTTTATGTTTTGGTCAACCCCTGACACTAGACGCGACATCTGCCATTGGTGCCGCGGTGAATTGGGACATGGGCGTAACAAACGGCGTTCCTTTTTTCCCAGCTACTGATGGGGTGATTATATACACCGCTACGTCGGTTTCACCGAGCGATTGCCCCTTAACATTTGAAGTAACAGTGCTTACGCAGCCCACCGTTACGGCAACGGTTGACCCTACTGAAATTTGTTTTGGTGAATCAGTTGTCTTCACGGGAAGTGGAGCTGCAACTTATATTTGGGACCATGATGTGGTGGACGGCGAAACATATACTCCAGATGAGGATGGTATAATCACATATACGGTGACTGGTATCTCGGCAGACGGGTGTCAGCTTTTAACAACTGTTGATTTAGTGGTTGTTCCTGCTCCAGATATTACGGCGGAATTAGATACGATTATTAATACAGGTGGTACTGTAAATCTTATCGCAAATAGTTCATTTCCGGGATCTTATGTTTGGAGTCCAGCATTTGAAGTTGAATGCCCTACTTGTCCTGTAACAACCGCAAGCCCTGCGAATGACGAGACCTTTGTGGTGTTATTTACAGATCAAAATGGCTGTTATGCATACGACACAGTTTTAGTAAATTATATTGAGGGCATTGGAGTTGCATCTGGTTTTTCTCCTAATGGAGACGGAATAAATGACATTCTTTTCGTACAAGGTTATAATTTAGAAGCCGTGCATCTTCAAGTCTACAACAAATACGGAGAGCGCGTTTTCGAAGCATCTAACCAAGGTGTTGGTTGGGACGGTGCATACCTTAATCGTGATGAAAATCCGGGTGTATTTACTTGGGTTTTGGATTATAATTTAGTCGACGGCAGAATTGGTAGGATAAGTGGAAACACAACCTTGTTTAGATATTTCTTACATAAGTTCTACTTCCTTCAAACCGCAAATCAATCAACGGCTTTTTTATTACTAAATGGATGGGGTGTCAGATTTTTAACAAAAGCGACGTATAATAAGGGCAACTTCCCAGTTTTTCAGACGTTTATAAAGAACTTTGCGTATATTTAGTGCGCCTAACCAGCTATATTAATTTGTATGAATAAAACCTACCTTAAGCCCTTGTCTTTGTTGATGCTCATATTCCTATGTGGAATATTTCAGGCGAAAGGTCAAGAATTTATCAATGGAAGTTTCGAAGATAATGCCGGAGTAGAAGGGATTAACATGACAAATCCGGCCTTTAATGCTTCAGTTGCAAACTGCATTGGTTCAGAGGATTTTGGAGCAGGTGGAGTACCCAATCTTGATTTAATTACCACATTTGGTTTAGGAACATACGCACCAGCGCAAGACGGTGATTGGTTAGTTGGTATACACAAAATTGATATCGTCGCGTTAGAATTAACAACTCCGTTAACATCAG
>Ga0213861_10002750_pt1 | contig 14859 bp, 27 predicted proteins | sample PICome_4_FD_160110 | JGI IMG/M metagenome (GOLD analysis project Ga0213861, IMG submission 160110) | Coastal seawater microbial communities near Pivers Island, North Carolina, United States - PICO131 | ecosystem: Environmental > Aquatic > Marine > Coastal | place: USA: North Carolina... | reverse complement strand
CATACTAGATATCGTAGATATTACTTAGAGTACAATTCAACAATCAACTGCTCGTTGATTTGCTCTGGGATTTGATCTCTCTCAGGGAAAGACACAAATACTCCATCTAAATTATCTGGGTTCCATTCTAACCAAGGAAATTTACGGACATCTGCCTTAGTACCTACAGCTTCCTGAATTACTTGTAAGCCTTGTGATTTCGCACGTACTCCGACTACATCGCCAGGACGCAAAGAAAGAGAAGGGACATTAGATACAACACCATTGACTACTATGTGCTTGTGTGTAACTAATTGACGTGCTGCACGTCGCGTAGGAGCAATACCTAAACGAAAAATAGTATTATCAAGGCGAGCCTCCAATAATTGTAACAAGACTTCACCTGTTACTCCTGATTTGCTACTTGCCTTCGCAAATAAATTACGAAACTGGCGCTCTAATACACCATATGTATACTTAGCCTTCTGCTTCTCCATCAACTGGGTTGCATAATCAGAGCGCTGCTTTCTGCGTCTACTATTACCGTGCTGACCTGGAGGATATTTACGACGTTCAAAACTTTTGTCGTATCCGTAGATTGATTGTCCGAAAGCCCTTGACTTTTTCGTTTTCGGTCCTGTATATCTTGCCATTACTTAGCGAATTAATTTTTGAAAAATATAAATAGCATCAATTAATACAAATAAAAATAACTGAAACTATACACGGCGACGTTTTGGAGGACGACAGCCGTTATGTGGAATAGGAGTGATATCAATAATTTTTGATACTGAAATTCCAGAATTATGAATTGCCCGAATTGCAGCTTCTCTTCCTGCCCCAGGTCCTTTTACATAAACTATACAGCTACGCATACCATGATCATGTGCTGTTTTGGCAGCATCCTGTGCCGCTACTTGAGCAGCATAAGGTGTATTTTTCTTAGAACCTCTGAACCCACCTTTCCCTGCTGATGCCCAAGATATTACTTGACCCTTCTTATTCGTTAAGGAAATAATGATATTATTAAAGGATGCTTTGATGTGAGCTTGCCCCTCAGCTTCAACTTTTACATTGAGCTTCTTTACTTTCTTTGTTGATTTCCTCTTAGCCATGCCTTAAAAAAATTGAAAAAGTAGTGAATGATTACTTTGTTGCCTTCTTCTTATTAGCAACTGTTTTTCGTTTACCCTTACGAGTACGAGCGTTTGTTTGTGTGCGTTGTCCTCTTAAAGGTAAACCCTTTCTGTGACGCAACCCTCTGTAACTAGCTATATCCATTAGACGCTTAATGTTTAATTGGATTTCAGAACGTAAAGCACCCTCCACTCTATACTCGTCGTTAATGATTTGACGAATGTTCTTGATATTCTCGTCAGTCCAATCCTGTACACGTACATTTTCGTCAATACTTGCTTTAGCTAAAATTTCTCTAGCTGAAGTATCTCCAATACCATAGATGTACGTCAAACTGACGACTCCTCTTTTATTTCTCGGCAAATCAACACCAACAATACGAGCCATTATATTTATCTTTTAAATAATAACTAGAACTATCCCTGACGCTGTTTGAAGCGAGGGTTTTTCTTATTAATAATATAAATTTTCCCTTTTCTACGTACAATTTTACAATCTGATGTACGCTTTTTTACTGAAGCTCTGACCTTCATTTTATTAGATTTTAAATGATATTACTTATAACGATAAGTGATTCTTCCTCTTGTTAAATCATAAGGTGACATTTCAACCTTTACTTTATCCCCTGGTAAAATTCTAATATAATTCATCCTCATTTTACCTGATATTGTAGCAACGATGATATGTCCATTTTCTAACTGGACTCTGAAAGTAGCATTAGATAAGGCTTCAGTTACCGAACCATCTTGCTCTATAAGGTTCTTTTTATTGCCACTATTACCACTATTCTTAGTGCTATTTCTTCTTTTAGCCATAGATTTAATTTGAGTCCGCAAATATCGCTTTTTTTCTTAGATTTTCTTTAATAATCGGATTATTTTTAACAATAGCTTCCTGAGGCGTACTTATAAATACTAAGTTCATAAGCACTATTTTTTCTAACAACTATTGTCTTGTTTGAAGTGAACAGATAGACTTCTATCTGTTGAAAAAATAGTTCGCTCGTCAGATCTATTTTCAATATTTCGAGACCTCTTTAACAATTAGTTCAATAGCTATTACACTAGATCATTTGTCATTTACTTAACATCTTTCCTTTTCATTTCGAAATTTGAAATCTCAGGAGCCTCGTGTAAATTCTAAACTATGTCATATTCTACTAGCTCTCTAATAATATGATACGTTTTTTGCACTCAGTATAATTTTGAATGCAAAGTTTATATTAGCCAGTCGATTTCCAGTTGTAATACACATTATACCCTTAATATAAAGACTCTTTAGTCACCTAGTAATAAAATCTGATCGATTTCAATATTTCCAATTTCAGACGTACATGCGGTATCACCACTAATATCTATTCAGAAAACAGCCACAGTTTATAGCTACTATACTACGTTCTCTCAGTCGTCCTATTATGTTAGGAATTTCATGTACAACTGTATAATTCAGAGATGTCAAGATAGCAGGGACACTATAGTACCCTTGAATCCGAGATTACCTTTGTAACCCTTTATTAATTTTACTGCTTTTCTATCTAATTATAAATTACTCGTTTTTAGTATTAACATAGCTTCTACTAAACCCTAGGAATATACAACGCAGATTTAGTTTACCAACCTATTTTCATTTAATGGTTTTATCAGTATATCGTTGTACTCCAACCTATTTAAAGATCAGCACCAATTCCCATCATACCACCTTTCTTTTTAAGCTTACCAGCTTTTGTTAATCCATCATATCGACGCATTAACAAATGTCCCTCTACTTGTTGTAGAGTATCTAAAACAACACCAACCATAATTAACAACGAAGTTCCGCCAAAGAACATAGCAAAAGATATATTTGCACCGAATGCCGCGGCGAATGCAGGTAAAATAGAAACGAAACCCAAGAAGATTGAACCAGGTAAGGTAATCCTCGTAGTAACAGAATCAATAAAGTCAGATGTAGGTTTACCTGGCTTTATCCCAGGAATAAAAGCATTCTGTCCTTTTAGATATTCAGAATATTGACGAGGATCAACTATTAATGCCGTGTAAACATAGGTGAATATAACCACCAGAAAGAAATAAATAAGATTATAAGGACCTGAAGTAAAATCATTCAATGCAGTAAGTAAGCCACTTCCTTGACCAGTAATAGCGTCTGGATTTAATAATTGGGCAATTGTTGCAGGAAGGAACATTAATGCCTGAGCAAAAATTATTGGCATAACGCCTGCAGCATTAACTTTCAAAGGTATAAAATCACGTTTACCTGCAGTTGGTAGTTGGTTTGAACCCCTTCCTACCATCCGCTTTGCAAACTGAATAGGGATTCTTCGTACCCCTTGCACTAGCATGATTGTAGCAGCAACTACAACTACGAGAATCGCCAGTTCTAATACGAAAGTCACTAATCCACCAGCTCCTGTTAAGCGAAACTCAAATTCTGCTATTAATGAAGAAGGTAACGTAGCAATGATACCGATCATTATTAAAAGTGAAATACCATTACCGATACCTCTATCTGTAATTTTTTCACCTAGCCACATAGCGAAAATAGTTCCTGTAGCCAAAATGATTATATTGGAAAACCAAAAAACCCCTATATTGTCCATAGCAACAGCTTCAGGAGATTGACTAGTAATATATGTTAAATAACCTCCTCCCTGAACTAAAGTGATAGCTACTGTAAGCCAGCGAGTGATTTGATTCAACTTGCGACGACCCGCTTCACCTTCAAGTTTCTGTAAGCGCTGGAAATAAGGTACCGCAAATCCAAGTAACTGAACTACAATAGATGCAGAAATATATGGCATTATACCAAGAGCAAAGACTGCTGCATTTCCGAATGCCCCACCTGTAAAAGCATTTAATAAACCAAGAAGCCCTTGTCCTCCCCCAGACTGTAACTTAGTCGGGTCGATACCAGGAAGTACAACAAACGATCCGAAACGATATATTAATAATAATCCAAGTGTAAATAGAATACGGTTGCGTAATTCCTTGATTGACCAGATATTCTTAAGTGTTTCTAAAATCCTCATTTCAATATTTTATAAAGTAGTTACCGTTCCTCCAGCCGCTTCAATAGCATTTTTTGCTGATTCAGAGAAGGCATGAGCTGTTACATCAACTTTCACTGACAATTCACCGCTTCCCAATATTTTAATCTTATCAGCCTGCCCTATTATGTTTAACTCACGCAAAGTATCAAAATCTATTTTTGAGATATTATATTTCTCCACAATTGCTTGGACCCTATTAATATTTATAGGTATATAAACGATACGGTTGAAATTCTTGAAACCACGCTTAGGTAAACGACGCTGAATAGGCATCTGTCCACCTTCAAATCCTCGTTTTTTACTGTATCCTGAACGAGACTTTGCTCCTTTATGACCACGTGTTGAAGTACCACCTCTACCAGACCCTTGACCACGCCCTACACGCTTATTGCCTTTAACAGAACCAACTGCTGGCTTTAAATTATGTAATTCCATTTTAATATTCGTTTTGACTGTTAAAAAGTCTAAATTAAGATGACTTATTGATAATCAACTGTGATTAAGTGATTTACCTTATTCACCATACCAATAACTTGTGGAGTAGCTTCATGCTCGACTTGCTTGTTAATCTTACCTAATCCAAGAGCCTTGATTGTATTTTTTTGGCGTTGAGATGCTCCAATAATACTCTTTATTTGTTTTAATTTAACTTTTCTCATCTTGGTAATAATTTTGAATTTATAAACAGAAGCGAGATCAACCATTAAACACTTGGTCTACAGAAATACCACGTGTATCAGCTATTTCCATTGGTGTCCTTAGTTTTGATAAAGCATCGATTGTTGCCTTAATAACATTGTGTGGATTTGAGGACCCCTGAGATTTTGCAAGTACATTGTGTACCCCAGCTATCTCCAGCACCGCACGCATTGCTCCACCAGCTATTACACCAGTACCATCCGAAGCCGGCTTAATAAGAACCTTGCCAGCACCATACTTCCCCTTCTGGTCATGAGGTATAGTTCCATTGAAAATAGGAACTTTGATTAAGTTCTTCTTAGCATCATCTGTAGCCTTTCCAATTGCCTCAGATACATCACGAGCCTTTCCTAAGCCGTGACCGACTGTACCATTTCCATCACCAACAACAACTACTGCTGCAAAGCTAAAAGTACGACCACCCTTTGTTACCTTAGCAACACGATTAAGGTTAACTAATTTTTCTTTTAACTCTGTATCTGTTGGCTTAACCCTATTTTGTTTTTTTGCCATGATTTGTAAATCTAATAGTTGTGTTTAGAAAATTAATCCTCCTTCTCTCGCCCCATCTGCTAGAGACTTCACACGCCCATGATATAGGTATCCTCCTCTATCGAAAACCACAGTTTCGATATTAGCAGATTTTGCTTTCTCAGCTAGTAACACACCTACCTTTTTAGCCTGCTCTATTTTTGTACCTTCTCTGTTAATCCCATTCTCAAGGGAAGATGCAGCTACTAACGTCTTACCTCCTTCATCATCAATGACCTGGACATAAATCTGCTTGTTACTACGGAATACTGATAACCTTGGACGATTTGCAGTTCCCTGAATCTTTTTTCGTATCCTTTTATGAATACGTCTTCTACTTTGATTTTTTGTAAGTTTCATTTCTGTTAAACAGTTTTAAAGGTCTTCTATATCAATTATTTACCCCCTGCTTTACCCGCTTTACGACGGATTTCTTCGCCTAAGAAACGTACTCCCTTTCCTTTATACGGTTCAGGTTTTCTAAAAGAGCGAATTTTAGCAGCAACTTGTCCTAACAATTGATTATCAATGCTTGATAAAGTTATAATTGGATTTTTTCCCTTGACAGTTTCAGTTACGACCTTTACCTCATCAGGAACATACATAACGACAGGGTGAGAGAACCCTAATTGCATCTCTAATACTTGTCCTATATTAGAAGCCCTGTATCCCACACCTACTAACTCTAATTGCTTCGTAAAACCATTAGATACACCTTGAACCATATTATTTATAAGGGAGCGATATAAACCATGCAATTCACGGTGACGTTTTTGATTCGTAGAACGAACGACGCTAATTACACCCTCTTTAACTTCAACGACAATATCTTTATCGACTAGCTGAACTAACTCCCCTTTCGGTCCTTTGATTGTTACTAAGTTACCTTTTGATACTTTGACCTCCACATCCTTAGAAAGAGATATGGGTAATTTGCCTATCCTTGACATGACTAATATTTTTATTTATTCGAAGTAATTCGAAAATTTTAAAATTATTATACTAATATACGTAACAAACAAGTTCACCGCCCAAATTATTTGCACGTGCACTTTTTCCTAGCATTAGTCCTTTAGATGTTGAAACAATACAAATACCTAAACCACTGATTATACGCGGAATCTCATTTGCTTTAGCATATTTACGAAGCCCCGGCTTGCTCATCCTACCTAAAGAACGAATCGCAGGTACTTTCTTTTCGTCATATTTCAAGGCTATTTTGATAGTACCTTGCTTTGAATCATCCTCAAACTTATATTTTGAAATATAACCCTGATCGTATAGAATTTTTGTAATACTTTTCTTCATATTAGAAGCAGGAATCTCTACAATACGATGCCTAGCTTGCTGTGCATTTCGGATGCGAGTTAAGTAGTCTGCTATAGGATCACTTAGCATGATTTTTTGATTTTGAAACTAGTATCTTCTTTGAAAGAAGGAAAAGAAGACTTAGATTCGTGAAAAAATATAATTATAATTAGACAGGAGAGTGATAAACCCTACCAGCTTGCTTTGGTTACGCCTGGAATTTTACCCTCATTAGCCATTTGTCTAAACTTAACGCGACATATCCCAAAGTCACGCATATACCCTTTAGGACGTCCCGTTAAACGGCAGCGATTATGCAGACGTATTGGGCTAGAATTCCTAGGTAACTTGTCGAGCTCATCCCAACGCCCTTCATCTTTTAGTTGTTTACGTAAATCAGCGAACTTAGCAACTAAGCGCTCACGCTTTGCTTCTCGAGCTATTAATGATTTTCTTGCCATGGTACTAATTATTATTACTTTTTTGATTTTTGAATGGCAGACCTAAATGCTTTAACAGAGCGAGAGCCTCTGCATCAGTTTTTGCAGTCGTTACAATTGTGATATTCATTCCTGAGATTCGATTTACTTTATCTATATCAATCTCTGGAAAGATAATCTGTTCTGTTATTCCTATAGAATAGTTTCCCCTTCCATCGAAACTTTTATCACTAATACCTCTGAAATCACGTACTCGAGGTAATGCTACGGAAATGAATCGGTCAAGAAACTCATACATTTGATCACTACGCAACGTTACTCTAGCCCCAATAGGCATCCCCTCCCGTAATTTGAAGTTAGAGATAGACTTCCTTGCATAAGTAGGTACAGCCCTCTGACCAGTGATTATCGTTATTTCATTGATAGCATTGTCAACTAACTTTTTATCACCTGTAGCATCGCCTAAACCTTGATTAACACTTACCTTAACTACACGAGGCACTTCCATCACAGATTTATACTGGAATTCCTCCATTAATTTAGGAGCAACTTCTTTACGATATTTTGTCTTAAGTCTTGGTATATAACTCATTAGTCAATAGTTTCACCGGATTTTTTAGAATAGCGAACAAGCTTATTACCCTCAATTCTTTTACCAACTCGAGTAGGTTCTCCCGTTTTGGGATCAACCAACATTAAGTTAGATATATGAATAGAAGATTCTTGTTCAATACGTCCGCCGGGGTCATTTTCAGTTGGTTTCTTGTGTTTTGTCACCATATTAACATCTGCTACAATTGCACGATTTTTTTTCGGTAACATTTCAAGTACTTCGCCTTTACTGCCTTTATCGGCACCAGCAATTACTACAACTTTATCCCCTTTTTTAATATGAAATTTCTTATTTGCCATTGTTAAAGTACTTCAGGAGCGAGAGAAACAATTTTCATATAATCACGATCACGCAATTCGCGAGCAACAGGTCCGAATATACGAGTTCCACGCGGTTCATCAGATGGATTTAGTAGCACAGCAGCATTGTCATCGAACCGAATATAGGAGCCATCTTTTCGACGAATTTCTTTCTTTGTTCTTACTACGACGGCTTTGGTAACTGTTCCTTTCTTTATACCACCAGGGCTTGTCGATTTGACACTCACAACTATTTTGTCACCAATCGAAGCATAGCGACGACCCGAGCCACCGAGTACACGAATGCAAAGTACTTCCTTTGCCCCAGAATTATCTGCCACCTTAAGTCTTGATTCTTGTTGTATCATGATTACTTAGCTCTTTCAAGGATTTCTACTAATCTCCAACGTTTGTTTTTACTCAAAGGACGAGTTTCCATAATTTTAACTGTATCTCCTACATTACAATCATTTCTCTCATCATGAGCCATAAACTTCTTGGTTTTCTTTACGAATTTACCATAAATAGGATGACGCAACTTTCTTTCTACAGAAATAGTAATAGTTTTATCCATTGCAGTACTTGTCACTACACCTATTCTTGATTTTCTTAAATTTCTTATTTCTACCATTTTACTCAGAGTTTCATTCAGCTTATGCTAAAATTCAGAAATTATTATTTCTTTTGGCTGATTTGCGTTTTACTACAGCACAAGCAACCTTTTGACGCTTTCTGCGAGCTTTGATTTTAGAGCGATTAGCCAAGTCTTCATCAGAAGAACTTAACAATTGCCTTTTCCTTAACTCAGTTTTTAATCTTGCAACATCCCTTCTAACTTCAACCAACCTCTGTGGATTATCTAACCCTGTTGTTGCATGGTCGAACTTCAATTTCTGGTAGTTCGCTTCAGCATTTCTTAACTCCTCTACCAACTCTTCTGCTGAGAAAACCGTCGTATCTAATTTTTGAGCCATTAGTTACTATTGTTGTATAGTTTTGAAAATAATTTTACAACCTAATCTTGATAGTCTTTTCTAACCACAAATTTAGTTTGAACAGGTAATTTTTGAGCCGCTAGGCGCAGTGCTTCTTGTGCTACTTCGAATGAAACCCCTGACATCTCGAACATGACTCTACCTGGTTGAACTAGTGCTACGTAATGGTCTAAAGCTCCTTTACCCTTGCCCATACGTACCTCAAGAGGCTTACTCGTTATTGGTTTATCAGGAAAGACCCGAATCCAAACCTTACCTTCACGCTTCATGTAGCGTGTCATAGCGATACGAGCTGACTCAATCTGACGATTGGTAATGCGACCATGATCTAATGACTTTAGTGCAAAATCCCCGAATGAAATCGAACTTCCTCTATACGCAAGTCCTCTGTTACGTCCTTTTTGTTGTTTACGATATTTCGTTCTTTTTGGTTGTAACATTATATAGTATTTTAGTTACGAAGATTTTGACTTAAACATGTAACATAAGTATATCAAAAACTTCGCAAAGATACGTTAATTTATTGTAATTGTGCTACTAATTACGTTTTCTATTTCTATCCCTTACACCACTTTTACTGTTGCTCCGTCTTCTTCCGCTCCTATCATTTCCGTTACGTTTTCCTTTAGTGCTTTCACTCGTATCTGGAGTTAAATCACGTTTCCCGAACACCTCACCTTTACAAATCCACACTTTAACACCAATTTTTCCATAAATAGTGAGTGCTTCAACAAGAGCGTAATCAATATCTGCACGAAAAGTATGAAGGGGGGTACGACCTTGTTTATATTCTTCAGAGCGTGCCATTTCAGCACCATTCAACCTACCTGCAATTCTGATTTTGATCCCTTCTGCACCAGCACGCATAGTAGATTGGATAGCCATCTTAATTGCACGACGGTAATTGATACGAGCTTCAATTTGCTTTGAGACAGATTCACCTACTATATAAGCATCTAATTCTGGCTTCCGGATTTCGACTATGTTGATCTGAACCTCTTTCTTGGTCAGTTTTTTAATCTCTTCCCGGACTTTATCAACTTCTTGCCCCCCTTTACCTATGATAATACCCGGACGTGATGTGTGGATAGTTATCGTGATTCGGCGTAGAGTTCGTTCGATGACTATGCGTGCTATACCACCCTTAGAAATTCTAGCTCTTAAGTAATTGCGAATTTTTTCATCTTCTACAACCTTATCAGCATAATCAGCACCTCCAAACCAACTGGAGTCCCAACCTCTGATAATCCCTAAACGGTTACCTATTGGATTCGTCTTTTGACCCATATGATTATTTATTTTTTAATCTCTGTGAGATTTATTCTATTCTACTGATTTCGTTACCTGTTCAATAACTTCCTCACTAATTTCGAAATCTTCAAAATCTTCGGCTTCAGTCTCCAACTCTACTTTATTCTCAAGTTGAATGTAAATATGACAAGAGTGCTTTCGAATTCTGTGCGCACGACCATAAGGCGCTGGGCGAAAACGTTTTAACATTGCTCCTTGATTCACATAACATTCCTTGACATACAACTCATATTCATCAGAGTTCGAAACACCTGCTTTCTGTTCCCAATTTGCAATTGCAGATAACAGATTTTTTTCGATCCAAGTAGCAGACTCCTTACGTGTGAACTTTAAAATATTCAAAGCATCATTAACTTCAAGACCTCGAATATTATCAATCACCAATCTCGCTTTGCGAGCTGACATTGGAACTTTATTTAATTTAGCTACAGCTTCCATTATTTTTAATTTATTGGAGTAACCAATTACTTTCTTTTGCCACCATGACCTCTGAAATTTCGAGTCGGTGAGAATTCTCCTAATTTATGACCTACCATATTCTCTGTAACAAATACAGGGACGAACGTTTTTCCATTGTGAACTGCTATAGTCTCACCAACGAAATCTGGAATAATCATTGAACTACGTGACCAAGTCTTTATTACCTGTTTACGCTTAGCCCCTTTAGCTTTCTCAATTTTATCTAATAACTTATGGAAAACATAAGGTCCTTTTTTTAATGAACGAGGCATAACACTATAAATTTATAGATTACCAATTACTTTTTCTTTCTGCGACTTATAATCAACCTATCAGAAGACTTTTTCTTATCTCTTGTTTTCTGACCCTTTGCCATTATACCTGTACGTGAACGTGGATGCCCTCCTGATGAACGACCTTCTCCACCACCCATTGGGTGATCTACAGGGTTCATAGCAACACCACGAGTACGTGGACGACGACCTAACCAACGTTTACGACCAGCTTTTCCTAAAACTTGTAACTGGTGGTCTGGATTCGAAACTGTACCGATTGTTGCTCTACATTCTGACAAAATACGTCTTAATTCACCTGAAGGCATTTTTATAACAGCATAGATTCCTTCTTTGCCCATTAAAGTAGCATAAGTGCCCGCACTACGCACCAAGGCAGCACCCTTGCCTGGCCACATTTCAATAGCATGAATGGTAGAACCTAGAGGCATCTCCTTTAATGGCAGGCAATTTCCTCTTTCAGGTGCAATACCAGAACCTGATTCAACAGTATCACCGACTTTGATGCCATTTGGGGCGATAATATAGCGTTTCTCTCCATCTTCGTAAATTAACAATGAAATCCAACAAGAACGATTTGGATCATATTCAATCGTCTGGACTGTAGCCTTCATACCGTCTTTCTGACGTTTGAAATCAACAATTCGATAGCGACGCTTATGTCCACCACCACGGTAGCGGACAGTCCTATGTCCCTCATTGTTACGTCCTCCCTTCTTCTTTAAAGAAGTTGTAAGACTTTTCTCCGGTTTACTCTCCGTTAGTTCGGAAAAGTCATTTCCAACCCTAAAACGAGTACCTGGACTTGTAGGTTTATATTTTTTAACAGGCATTTTTCTAAATTTTTAGACTGACCTTGCAGGTAATTTTTAATTAATATATTACGCCTCTCCGTAGAAGTTGATTTCGTCGCCTTCCTCAAGTGTAATGACAGCTTTTTTATAAACACTAGTGCGCCCTTTTTGAACCCCTGTCCGGGTGTAGCGAGAACGTTCTTTTGCAGGCATAATCATTGTATTGACAGAACGTACATTTACACCGTACATCTCCTCCACTGCATTACGAATTTCTTCCTTATTCGCCTTCTTATCAACAATGAAAGTATATTTTTCGAAATTCTCTAACAGAATTTCTGACTTTTCATTAATAAGCGGTTTAACTAAAATGTGCTTTTTCATATCCTTTGCCATGATATTTTTATTTGCAAGAAATATTTGACAATTAAGCAAATAGCTCTTTCATTTTTTCAATAGAACTCTCGGATAGGATCAGACAGTTATTATCTAGAACAGCATATGTATGTAGCTCGTTAACTCTCATCACATTTGCTTTCTTCAAATTTCTACTTGAAGTGTAAAGATTTGAATCGTTATCGCCCGTTATTAAAAGACTTCTCTTATCAGAGAGATTTAAATTAGCAAGAATCTCTCTATACTGCCTTGTCTGAGGCATATCAAAGGTAAAATCTTCGATGACGATGATCTCATCCTTATGTAGTTTGCTGGTAAGAGCCGACTTCCGAGCTAAACTTTTGACCTTCTTATTCAATTTAAATCCATAACTCCTTGGACGAGGTCCGAATACTCGACCTCCACCACGGAAAACCGGGCTTTTAATACTACCTGCACGTGCAGTACCAGTTCCTTTTTGACGTTTAATCTTTTTAGTAGAACCTGCAATTTCTGCACGCTCCTTAGACTTGTGGGTACCTTGACGTTGATTCGCCAAGTATTGTCTAACAGCAAGATAAACCACATGCTCATTAGGCTCAACACCGAAGATTTCTTGAGGTAACTCCACCTGTCTTCCTGTCTTTTCACCCTGTATATTGACTACTTCAATTTTCATAATATGGCAATCAAAAGATTTTAAATAATAACGACTAATTCAATAACCGCTTAATACTTCTCAATAATTACAAATCCTCCTTTGTGACCTGGAACCGCTCCTTTTATTAAGATTGCGTTCTTTTCTGGAAAAATCTTTAAGATTTCTAAATTCATTACTTTAACTCGATCTCCCCCAGTTCTTCCAGCCATTCTCATCCCTTTGAAGACGCGTGCAGGATACGATGCTGCACCAATCGAACCAGGCGAACGCTGTCTATTGTGCTGACCGTGTGTCTGATCATTAACCCCTCTAAAGTTATGACGCTTTACTACACCTTGAAAGCCTTTACCCTTAGAAGTACCAACTACACTTACAATGTCGCCTTCATTGAATACCTCTTTTACAGTAATCGACTCTCCTAACACCTTTTCTATACCAAAATCACGAACCTCAGTTACCTTAAGTTTTGGTGTAGTTCCTGCCTTTGCAAAATGCCCTTGTAATTGGTTTGAAGTATTTTTTTCCTTCTTCTCTCCATAAGCTAATTGAAGTGCGGAGTATCCATCTGTTTCCTCTGTCTTTACTTGAGTGACTACGTTAGGTCCTAACTCAATCACTGTGCAAGCAACGTTTTTTCCAGCCTCATTAAAGATGCTGGTCATACCGATTTTTTTTCCAATTAATCCTTGCATTACCGATTTTTTTTATCGTCTGAGTCACCAATAGTGACTATCGACGAAACCTAAAATAACTACGTCAATTTAACTTGGATATCAACCCCACTTGGTAATTCCAACTTTGAAAGGGCATCTACTGTTTTTTGTGTCGGAGTATAAATTTCAATCAGACGCTTGTGTGTTCGTAACTGAAATTGCTCACGAGACTTTTTGTTGACGTGCGGTGAACGCAAGACTGTATAGATTTTTTTCTCAGTAGGTAGCGGAATCGGACCTGTCACAACTGCACCGCTACTTCTAACGGTCTTAATGATTTTCTCCGTGCTTTTATCAACCAATGAATGATCATAAGAACGAAGTTTGATTCTAATTTTCTGATTCATGACCTTATTTAAAATATATTAATAGAGGGCAATATCCCCTCCAAAGTAATATTACTATGCGTTTACTAATCCTTTTGATTTTGCGATCACTTCGTCTGCTATTCCTCTAGGTGCCTCTGCGAAATGTGAGAATTCCATTGATGAAGCCGCACGCCCCGAAGAAATTGTACGTAAATGAGTTACATATCCGAACATCTGAGATAAAGGAACCTCTGCCTTAACAATTACACCTGTACCTTTTGTATCTTGTCCTTTAATCATTCCACGACGGCGATTTAAGTCACCAATAATACCACCCATATATTCTTCTGGAGTTGTGACTTCAAGTTTCATGATTGGTTCCAAGATTTTAGGACCACATTTTGCTGCCGCTGCTTTGAAACCTTCTTTAGCACAAAGCTCGAATGCAATTGGCTTAGAATCTACCGCGTGCATTGAACCATCGTATACTCTTACTTTCATACTATCAATTCCATAACCAGCAAGGACTCCATTATCCATCATTGCGAGGAAACCATCCTTAATCGGTTTTGCGTAATTCTTATCGATCGACCCACCAACTATATTCCATTCAAATTGTAGCTTTTCTTTTCCATTCTTGAACTCATCACTCTCCAAGAAAACTTCATCAGCAGGACCTAGTTCGAACTCCATATCAGCGAATAAACCTGAACCACCAGACTGCTTTTTCAAACGTTCACGGTGTGAGACTGTTCCTGTCAATGCTTCTTTGTATGAAACCTGAGGTTCACCTTGATTACATTCAACACCAAACTCTCTCTTCAAACGATCTACAATAATTTCGAGGTGTAGCTCTCCCATTCCACGAATAATCGTCTGACCTGTTTCTTCGTTC